>Ga0302280_1000539_pt1 | contig 33572 bp, 20 predicted proteins | sample III_Fen_E1_1_FD_198771 | JGI IMG/M metagenome (GOLD analysis project Ga0302280, IMG submission 198771) | Peat permafrost microbial communities from Stordalen Mire near Abisko, Sweden - III_Fen_E1_1 | ecosystem: Environmental > Terrestrial > Soil > Wetlands > Permafrost | place: Sweden: Abisko... | reverse complement strand
AGGACAGTTATGACATTTAAATATCGGCATGCAGCAGTAAGTGCGCGACATCAACCAGTTTCTCAACTCCTTTGCCATTGCCTATCAAGACTCGGAGACCAAGGTACTGCAGTCGTCCTCCCACACATACCTCGTTAAAAATATTCAACTCGATGCCGAAGTCACTGACTTGACCACAGTCATGGAGACTCTCGAGCAGCATCAAGCCCTCAGTTCACAGTACATTCTCACTCTTCTAACGTACCAAGCCATCAACAATGACAAGGCTTCCATCCGCGCCATTTATAACTATGGCACATTGACCCTTGACGAGGAAATCAAAAAGAGGCAGCGAAATGAGTTCCACTTCACGTCCAACGAGATTTGGACAATCGTATATTCCGTGACTCGGGCGTTGGAGTATCTCTCAACGCTGAACATCGGTTACGGAGTCCTACGGTGCGACAAAATATTCATCAATAACAAAATCAAAATATTGGACCCCAGCGCAGTCGCATAGGACCCTTTGGTCATTGGCGAGGGCAGACTGTACTCTCCCTAGATCCTCGAGGGCCGAGAGGACATCGATATTCTTAAGTCAGACGTATTCGTCTTTGGACTGTGCGTCATCGAAGCCGCCTTGCTGCTGAACCTATCGGGGGAAGGCTGCGATGAGAGTCAGATAAAAGTTTATTTGGCCAAACTCGAGAGTCTTTACTAGGTCGAACTGTTCAACCTCGTGAAGCAAATGCTGCAATATTCGCCCGAGAATCGACCGTCCTTCGAAGAGATTCGGGCCTACTTGGAGAAGGCACTGCAGATTAAGGACTAGAATATCGACGACTACTTCAGTCCCCTGAATGCTGACCTCTAAGACGAGGTCGGCGACGAAAACGTGATGGAAGACACCGACGAGTACGAGAACATCGACATCGAAGAGGAGGAAGAGGAGAGCGAGGCGCAAAGCATGTCGCTGAGTGAGTTTGACAAGGCCAAAATCAAGTACCTCAACGACTCGCGCCGCTCTATTCGATAGGTCAGCAAAATAGAAGAAAACAGCGAAGCCTCGGCCTCCAAAATCCTGCAGAACAGCAATTTGAACTTTGAGAAAAGGCAAGTCGCAAAGTGCATCAAGGAAAAACTGGTAAAAAAGATGACGGCCAAAGACTTGGAAGTCGTCGAAGTCAAAAGGATCAAAAGCCACACCAATTACTCAAAGGGCAAAAACAAAGGAGAAAACAACTAATCCCTGTTTACCAATCCAAAATTAATGTAATAAATTCAAACTTAACTTAAATCTATGGCTTCTTTTCGCAGTTTTTTAGAAATTAAAGAAAATGTAAATTCATATAATAAATGATATTTCAATCACTTATCAATTTTATGCCTTTTAATTTTCTTTTAATACATCAAAATCATTTCAAGTTTCGATTTTTGAATTCAGACTGCGATCAAATAGGTATGTCTGAGTTACAAAAGTTCTGCGTTTTAAGATCTATCCCGTGCCAAAGTTAAGAAGATCAGGGTTACTTGTAGACTCTATTGGGATATGGGCATTGAAACTTTCATCAAAATAATTGGAGTTCTTTATAGGCTATTTTAGTGAATTTTCATATGCTAATTCGAATTGCCTCACCATCTTATTATCAAGCTCCGGATCTTCTTGAATCGATAAAGTTGATTTTCCAATTTCAGTAGTTTGTAAATCTTTAATATTCAACTTACTTGAGTTGATAGTAATAGTACTGTTATAATATCCAGCTGAACTTTTTTGGTTGTGCCTAAAGTTACTTTGGTTTTATGAAACTTGTGATATAATATTAGGTTCTTTCAAGGTTATTTTGGTTAATTGCCTCTTTTAATTTGTCTTTAAATCCAAATCGTTTGAACTTTAGTCAAAATATTATGAATCCCGAACAATATTTTTTTCAGGAAATTTGCAGGAAATCTAAAAAGGAACTATAATCTTTGTTTTGAATTATTAGCTATCAAAACCAGGTACTTTTTCCCATTGAGGCACAACAACAGGCTTCTTGATCAATTTAATATCTAACTGACTGGATATTAGTTTTTGACGTATTTTTAATGGAACAATAGAGTTTCTCCTCAATACCCCACTATATTCGGTATTTAGGTAAGAGTTTTCATTTTACCCCTAATTTATTTTCCTATCAGTAGGTGCCATTGTGATTTACATTTCAGGAACTCTTAATCTATTTTGGTCAACTGTGTTTGTAACTTTGGGCTCGTAAACTCTTCCCTAATTTTTATAATCTTCTTCTGTGATAACTCTTATTGTTGGTATATTGTCAGGTTTTGCACCCATTAAGCAATTTCAAAAATATTACATATAAAATAATCTTTAAATATACTTGTGTAGAAGACTAATCAGTAATTAAACCTTCTGCAAATAATTATATTAATGCTTTTTTTTTGACTAGAGTCATTATTGATTTTGAGAAAAGAAGAACAAGACAATAACCCTTTACCCCTGTTTGAAGATTAGAAATTTATCAAATTATTAACTGTTCAACTGATATTACCAACAGAAGGTTCCAAAAATGAGTTTATAATTTCACAGTATGTGAAATCTCAATTTAGATTGGTAATTAATCTATTGTCTATATTTATTGAAGATAAGATCAATAGCTTTAGTTCTGTCAATATATATTAATCATGTACGCACTATCCAAATTATTCAGCAGATTTGGCACTCTCAATGCTCAATATCTTCTCAACAAATCCCGCAATGCTGTAAGATTTTAATCCCAAAATATCCTATGGGATTTCGAAGAAGCAAATTTTCAGGCTCTTGCATTCTCCAAAGGATTAGCTTCACTTGCTTTCCAAAAAAGTATCAATAAGCCCATCTAGACGATAATTTTTTGCTTAGATTGCCCTCTGCTCAACAGGCCGAAGCTTACGTGTCCAAACTGGGAACTGCAGGCATTCAAGCTAACCTTATTGTTTCAAAAGCGACAACTTTGGAAGAAGCTGATAGCTAAATTAAGAGCAACAATATTAAGGGAATTATTTTCGAGCCAACTCTTACTCTTGGTGACGATCTTTATATCGACGCTTTGAATAAATTAGTGCCTTAGCTCTCAAAAACTGGAAATGGTGGTCGGGTTAAATCAGCAAAATATCCTACCCTATCAGCTCTCATTCAAACCAATTTCTATTCATATCCTGGAGTGTTTAAATTCAGAGTATTTGTATTTCAATGTAGAGCATTCTCAACTACGCCAATGACAAATATTTCAAAATTCCCTAGGACGCTCAAGTGGAACCGATCAGCCTTCCTTAATCCAGCAACACAATTTTTATAACCCAGCCCGCAGTTGAGTTTGCCTACAAGGCTGGATTGCTCAATTCAAATATTAATGGAAGATTTGTTGTTGTGGTATAAGCTAAAGACGTTAATAGAGTGGCTGAGTTGTATTCAGGAAATGTGGATTTGATAGCAACAGAAGATGTGGCGAATCTCAACCCTAGCATTAATGTCTTTGTCCCCAAGGGTTCTGACCTTTTCACAGGCAATTCCAAAAGAGTTGAGCTATGATGGATGTTCTTTGAATACAAAATGACTTTGAAATGACATGAAATTGAGTTTAGTTAATTAACTTCTGCAATATATAGTATTTATAATAGAGATATTGATTTCTAGGCAATTTAAAAGATGTATAGAAAACCAAACTTTTTAATTAAATATTCAAAGAGTTATCATGAAACAACTATTTTTTAGTAGATATAGTGGATTAAGACATCAACGTGCAATTTTTCACTTCCTTATCTCATTTAATTCCATCAATTCTTTATTTACCATAGAAGAAATTGATTTTCGCCCTCCTCTTTTACGATGAATCACATCAATTGCTTAGAGCTGCTCAAAAACTAGATTCATTAACCTTGATCTCTCTTGTTATAGGTCATCAGAACACTCTGCAAACTTGGATTTGTCTAAATTTTTAACTGTTTGATTTAGTAAATATTTAGCATCCAAAAGATCACCCTCTTTGACTTGGACTTAAGCGTATTATAGAGTCTTCAGATGTGTTTTAAGGTAAATTTAATACTTGTGATATTTTTACGCAAGCATAACTAATAAATATATACTTCTATTGATTCTCACTATTAAGTACTTCGATAAATTGGAACGAAATTACGAAACAACGACACAGATTTATAATGCTAAATCTCTTAGCAATTCGGAAATGCAGTTCTTGATTATCCAACCAACTTAAAGTCGTTTTGCATTAGAAAGTATAGATTTCCAATTGATCTAATTAATACTTTTATTATAAAAATTTGACTTTTCAATAGTTTTAATTATAAGATAAGATGATTTCCCATTATATTTTATTGATAATGATGTATGCACCATCAATCACAAGCTAATATCGTGCAGATTAGCGTTCTTCACAGCATTCCTAAACATTTAAGCCTTATCTTTTGTTATTACACAGTAATCCACGTTAGATCCAGATCCCAAGTCGTGGTAAATACCAGCTGAAATGGCCTAAATACACAAATTAATGGCTTCTTCTCTAGTCAAATCATCCTTGAATTTCGACTAAAATATTGTCATTGCGTGAAGTGATCCTGAGCCCATAGTTGCAAAAGGTAAATACGAATAACTATATGAAATAAAAATTACTTTCCTTCAGCACTAAGCATTACGAGGTGAGCCCCCATTACATCATATCCGCCCACAATGAGATAGGCACCGAGCTATCCTTGGTACTTGTAGAGTAAATTGGCTGTGGAGGTAATATAAGAGCTAATTCTAGTCTGACGACCAGAATTAAGTCGTTGAAGTTCGAGATTGGAGGATTGAAAAAGATTGACGAACTGAGTATCAGCCGCAGTTCCTGCTCCGCAAGCATAAATGTTAGGAGCAACATAATGAATCTTCTCGCAGTTCTTCTCCACGACTATAGATCCTCCAGTAGCTCTAGTGTCTGCTGCTAAAATGACTCCCTCTGCAAATTTGACTCCCACGATGGTGGTACCTGTTTTTTTGTAAGACAGCGATTTAATGACTTTTTTATCTTGCAACAGTTTGTTTCTAAGTGGAGTGATGAATACCTCTGAGTAAGAGAGAAATCAAATCCTCCCATCTGTTCCGCATAGTTCTGCAGGTGTGCCATTTTAAAAATAATTTAAATATAGATGATTCATATATATTAGTCATTAGATTAATTATACAGCAAATATCAGGTTGATTAATCAGAGGATTTTAGTATTTCGGGGCGGAAGGCATTTTTTATCAATATTGTTTAGGAGAGGAAGATTATTAGAGTTTATGTTTACACTATGCAAAATCTATCGAACAGAGGAAACACTTTTGCCTGTTGTTCGCTTAACTTTAAGTTCCTTCCGCTTGATAATGGTAGGATCTGGATTGAGGTGGGTGGAGTTAATAGTGGGAATGAATATTTTATTATAGGTATCTTCCTTATTTTAAAGCTATAGTTGATAGTTACGAAGCTATCGTTCAAGTGCCTCTGACTCCTTTTCTTTCTTGAATACTCTGTCCCTCAAAAATAATATTTCCTAAACATCTTCAAGTCTGCTGGGCCTGCTTTCTATGCAATTTTTAATCTATTTCATATTATTTTAATAGAGATTAAGTTCTACTTGTCTGTTTTATTCGATTTCTAAATTATACATTAAATACTTGCAATAGTGCGCTAATATTTTTCAGTAAGTCTGAGCTAGTTTTCATAAAATTCTTTGATACGAGCATTCATTTGATCATATAACTACTCTATGGATTTATCATGTTTTTAATTGATCGCATTGATTTCTGCTTTAGATGCTAGTTCAATATTAATAATGTCTTGAAGCTTTGCTTAAATAGTATTTTCCTTCGAAGTGATGTTTTGCTTTAAATCCTTGACTAAAATCTCTAAATCACAAATTTTATATTTCAGCTAATAAATTTCAGTAATTAGTTTGGTCTTCTCTTGTTTGAAATCCTATTGAGTTCTTTTGAATGATCTTTCCTATGAGTTTTTTTCGCTCCGCAACCCAAGCATATGAGATTAGTATTAGCTTCTTAACTTGCTCTACTTTTCGATGAAAGATTGTTCTAACTTCATCAACTCTTTATGATGCTAGTTTTTTATAAACTATTGCTAACTAGTCAGCAAATCCTTCATATTTTTCAGTTCACTCTAATGCATTTCTCTCATTTTATTAACGTCCTTATGATATGTCTGCTCAGTTGTATCTTTATACTTTTTTAGTTCTGTCTCTAATCTCTGTTTTTCTTGTGCAAGTAAATTTTGATATTTTTTCTCTGTTTATGCAACTTTTAATCCTGATGTTTCAGTAATTGAATCAATTTTATTCAACCAAGATTTACTGTTTTCTTAATGCTCTTGCTTTTCTTTATAATATTTTTCCTGCCAACGACGGACCTACTTCTGAATGCTGACTTAGAAAAGAGCTCTTTATGTTGATTTGTCTTCTGAAAGTTTTCGCAGCTAGAATTCATGGTCAGACTCGAGGACCTTGACCATTTTTCCGAGTTTGATGCACTCAGAGCAGCTCATTATATTGTATATTCTTAAAATTAACGATAAATTAATATATCTTGGAATGGCAAAAATCCTTAATATTCCTTATATTTTTGTAGCAAGTAAATATGAAAAGCAATCATGCTTCGCCTAGTCTCCTATAGATCTTTTTCATGGATAGTAAATCTTTATCAATATTGAATTTGAAGGTACAAAATTGACCACTATATTTAACTTGATAAACTTGATCAGTATCATCTCTCAAATAAAAATTGATGATAAACTTACTGCTTTTCTCATCTTGGTTGTGTGAAGTTAATTATATTTTGAATGTAATTAATCAAAGATCTTAAACTATTGAAGTTCGAACAGCATGCCTTAATAAATGAATGTTTTATACACAACAGTATGGTTTAATTAAATCATTTATTTTTACTGTTTCTCTTTTTCTTTTTTTTCTTTTCTTTCGGTTTCTTTTCCTGACTTTAAGGCTTCCTATAATTTTTATTGGGAGTATTGTGATTATGAATTGATTTGCTTTGCTACATTTTAATTGATTTACTGCTTCTGTCGCTCAAGGTATCATACAGCAAAAATAAAATACCATATATAAGCATGGCGAAGACTATTTTTAGTTTATAACTCAGACGATGATTTTATTAGTCTTATTACTCTGGTCTATGATGAGATGACATAAGTTCTTTTACTTTTTCTATCTATTTTAATGGATCTGTTGATATCTTCTGTATGCTGCCAGAAATAACAGAAACTGACTCCTTATCATAGTCCTTATTCGCTAGAAGAAAATTACTGCTTGTATTACCGCTTTGCGGAGATTAAAGCTGCTTTTAAGGAACCTTCTGGTTCAAATTCTTCTTAACCAAATTTAATGTTGGTGGTCTTTTGCTTTTACTCAAGCTACCTGCTCTTTTTCTACTTTCAGGCGATTAAGCCTCAGAAGAAGGTGTTACTAGCAGATTAAACACTTAAGTTTCAAATTTTGAAATTGAACATTTATAGGAAATCTATGCGCTTTCGCCTGAAAAGGTTTCCTCAAATTTACATTGATTTTGATCTTCAAATGCTCTTATCATTTTTCTTATATTGAGTGGGACTGTTCGTATCATATTTTCACTTTTTCCCCTGATTTCATACTTGAGTAAAGCATTATCTCCGCTTTCAATGGAAGAACTAAACTGAAATGGACTTAAAGAATCGAGTTTAATGACTGACTCATTTCGTTTTATATAAATTTCGTCTGGTTGAAAAGTAGGAGTTTGCTATTTATTAGGTTCAAGGAGAGTTATAGTAAGCAAGCCATCAGAGATGAGGGTGCGCTTGAGTATAAGCTTAAGAAAGATTAGTTAGAATCTATATTAGATATTCATTTTATTAATATCAATATCTGAAATGACCTTACAAAATAAAAATAATTTTCATATCTGCATTGTAATTGAATTCATCTGATTTATCTTTCACAATATAAGTCAAATCAAACTATAAACGTATCATCACCATAATCACATGAATAAAGCCAAATCAATAATAGCCAACATAGAATCAGATATTGTTGATGATTATGATAATTAGTCATGCCATACAATAATTACTAAATACTTTATTATTCAAATACATATATTAACTTGGCACAATCATTTCAATTATTCCAGTTTAAAAATTTCCTCAATGATCTTCTAAAAGTTTCCAAACTCTTATGATGATAAGCATCTAATTGATCTGTCTTTATCTAAATTTATTTCGTATTATTGTATGAATCACATCTATTAAGATATGATTTTATATATTAAGTTGTAAATTCGGGATGAAATTGCATGGTAAATATTCGTTTGTCTAAAGAAACTAAAGCATCAACTTGGCATTTATTACTTGTAGCCAAATTGACAAATCCTCGAGGAGTTGTGGCTACATGATCATTGTGAAATTTGTATAGTCTCAACTCATTAGATGAGTTAAAAAATGTTTCTTCTAAATATGGAATACTTCCTTAAAAATTGGATATGAGAAATTCAATGTCTTGAGGGCCTTTGTTCAACGGTTTCGTTATAATTTATGATCCTAATATATTAGCAATGAACTGGTGACCAAAACAAATGCCCAATATTTTTAATGTATGATTGATTTCAAGGGCTTCGGACAATATTGTTTTAAATGCTTTAATTTCCGGAGGCATTGAGTTAACAGAATAGGAACTACCAGATAAAATAATGCTATCATATTTCAATAAATTCTCAAGGGTGGGGATATCCTTTTTGAGGATTCTATAGGAGTGCCATTAATCGCCTTCATTATATAAAATTCCAGAAATCAATCCTTCTATATGTATTTTAGGTTTAAATTTATCCTGATATAAAACAGATGAGCTGAAATTGATGATTGCTATTTTTTTAGTTGGTTTGGGTAGTTCAATCTGAGATTATTATTTTATTGCAAAAATAGCATATATATCCTTTTTAGCTAATTTCTTTTATAAGTTTAACTCAAAGCTTTCTATTTTAAAAAAGGCAAGAGCTTAAAGCTCATGGAAAAATTAATTACTTACGACATCTGTAAGTACCACTACCTCTCCCATCACCAATATACTTCCTTCACAAAGAAGATTAAAGAGATAATCACACCAGATCTCATAGTAGTTTAATAGATTGCCATTTTATTGCTTGTTCATGTTGTAGTTGTCCTTTTTTTTCAATTTAGTAGCTACCATAAGGTTTGGAGGTATGATTGTTTTCAGGGAATTTAGAAACTATGCCAATGAGAGAATGAAGGAGTTTGATGAACCAGTGTTTGAGAGTATTGAATCTTTGAGGATAGCTATTTTGTTGTCAGTCCTGAAGCAAATACTAGATTTCTTCATGAGATTTGCAGTCATTACAGGTTGTTTCGTTATTGCAGATAAATAGAATGTGTTTATACGAAATTTTCTTATTAAGAGAGTATAAATAAAGTAATTTAATTTTGCAAACAATAGTCTTTGGAGAATAAGAAATAGCAAGTGATATAGAGCCTTTAATTAAATAATTTTTATTACAAAATTTTTATTTTAAAAATTAAGTTTCTCTAATTTTAAAAGAGTTATTATCATTTATGTTTGAAAATACTAAAAGCCATACTTTTATTAAATGGGATCAATCTAAATCAATGTTATTCAATTTTGTTATTTAATAGAGTTTTTATATTTTGAGATTTCACTATAAAATTATACTACAAAAGCGAAGGTGAATAAGGGATGATTTAATCATATAGCTATATATTGTCGCATTAACGGTCCTATATTTATTAAGTCAAGTGACAGAATATAGATAGCCTATAAAAATAGTCTTGAAAATATTTATGGCGAGATGATATTCCTTGAACAATTAACATTCGAAATGTAATAATAACAGGTGAGTCTCACAAAATAAATTCATAAAAATAAGACTGAAGCCTATGAGTTAGAGACAGCAGTTGTATCAGAAGCCAAAACAACAAATAATGTGTAAAACCATCAAATGGATAATTAATCTTCAATTCATCAAACAAATCCTTAAAATACACATCATCAAAATCGCAAGTCGAGTTTTTACAAAGAAAAAAGCATTAATGATTCAAAACACGAAAATAAAATGATGAAGTCAAGAGCTGATTAAAAGATATAAATTACTCAAATGCCAGATAATTTGAAGAATAATGAAAGACAGCATTCTGAGAGGTAAAAATCTTCAGATTCATCATTATCATCAAATTAAAAAAAGGCAAAAGACAAAAATGTTCGAGACAAGACAAAAGAGGAAACTCAAAACAAAAAGGGCTAATCCTAAAGTAGTTCTGAATCCAAAAGTAGCTCTTCAAATTAAAGTTCTTCCTCTCATAGGCCACAATAGAAAAAATAATTCAAACTTTAAAATTATAAAGTAGAGCCGGTGTTAAAAAACAAAAATGAAGAAGTAAAAATAAATAAATAAACCAATACTAAAGCTGTGGTGAAGAATATTAACAAATAATCAGGGCAACCTATTTCCAAAAGGCCTCAAACACGGCAAAAAAAAGTCAAAGACTCTGATGAGGAAAGCGAATATGCTCCTAATAAACGATAAGCTATGAAGATTCGAAAAAATAAGTAGCAAAACAAAAAGAAGATATCTGAAGATTAAGATGCAAAATAGGATATAAAGCCTGCTCAAAAAATAAAAAACAAAAATGCATCTGGATTAAAAAATGTTATATCTAAACCTTCAGCTTCAAGCAAATTAATTTCTGCAAAACCATTGCAAAACAAAGAAAAGAAAGCTTCATAAAAAAGTGAATCTTAAAATGACAAAAAAATCGTAAAATAACGAAATTTAAGAATGAAAAAGCCTATGGATTATAAACGCATCTAAGAAGAGCAAATCAATCAATCATTAGGTGAAAAAATTCCATATAGGGGTCGATTCAAGTAGATATCAAAAATGTCTTTACCTGCTACAGTCGAAGCATCACTGAAAAAAATAATAAACAATATACCAACTTAAAAGAAGCAAGAAACACAACAAATGGAGGCCGAATAAAATAAAGATAAAAAAATGTAATAAAAAAATACAATATTGAGTGAAAGACCAAAAATAATGAAATAGCAATTGCCAATTTCAGAGTCAAAAGAAAACAACATTCTTAATAAAATTGATAATGAAAAAATGGACGTTTAAAATAAAAATTAAACAATGGTTTTAAATGGTACAAATGTAGAAGTAAATATTCCTGAAATACATCGAACAATAAGATCAAGAGAATAGTATTAAAGAGGAAATCAAAACACAAAGAAAAATAATCAATTGGCGTTGCAATCTAGGATTATAGTGGAATCAATAATGATAAAAATGGATAAGAAAAATTATCTGAACTTCAATTTAGGGCATTCAGCAGAAGAGATAAAATAAGTAATGAAAAATTACTATTAACTTTTTCAGCATGCCTCGTGCTGTCATTAATTTAATGAGGGATTCATTAGAAAGAAAAAGATTATCGAAAAATAATAGTAATCATCGTCCTCTGATGAATAGATCGCTGAAAAATAATCAATATAAATGGTTAAAATTGAAGACTCTGCGCCAAAAGGTACATCATCTGATAAAAATTTCATTACTGTAAACAAAAGTCGCAATATGAAGAACGTTGGAAGCAATAAATCATCAAGGAAAAGAAAAGTTGCTATTCTTTCAGAAGATTCTGAGGAAATTATTATTAAAAGGCCATCATCGAAAAGATCCAGATAGGAAAGAGATTGATTGTGATCTGAGATTATTTTAAGATTATTATGCTTATAAGCCAAAGCCAAATGGCTTAGTTATTTGAAGTATTTTTTAATAGTGAACTACAATCTTTAATCCTTTTCCTTCGCAAATGATTAATTTTCTGTAAAGATTAATAGATACAAGATTGATTCATATCGGAAATCTTTGCTTTTGTATATAATTTTGCAACAATTAACATTTAAATGAATCGTGGTAAAATCATAATAGCTAAGCCAGAACACACTGCATTTATCATTAGAGCGCAAGTTAATATGGCTATGGAAACAGAAAAAATGCAACTTGATGAGAAAATTGTCTCGGAAGCTGTTCACTATTTTATCTCTCTCAATCATGAGGGAAAAATGTCTAAAGATGGAATCTACTTAATAAAGACAGTTGATAATGCTCCAGTAGGGTCTCTTCTTCTTACCTTCTAATCCTAAAAAAAATGGTGGATTCAATCTGTTTACGTAATTGAAAGTGCTCGAAGACAAGGACATTTTACATCACTATTTAAAGAAGCAGTCAGAATGGCAACATAAAATAAAGCAGAGAGCATAAAGCTTTACGCTTAGAATTCGAATTAACAAGCTAAAAGCACTTATTTTAAGTTAGGAATGAAAATAATTGCTGATAAATTTTACTCTTACGATTTTGTTTATGGCGGCAGTCAAATTCCTAAAATATATTCAAATTATTTCATTAATTAAGTTACCGAATCAAGTTAAGTCATAAAGCAATGGCTATCATATAAAACAAATACCCTTAATGGATAAATCTACCAATATGATTGCTAAAATTAGCAATGTTTCATAATTAAAAAATACGGAAAAATTGAAGCGATTGTGAAGTGCTTTGACGAATTTTCAGATTGGAGGTTTGGAGTTATTAAATACATTCGATAAATTTACATTGATGAAGCTGTTAAAGAATAGTAAAAAGATTAACTAATAAAAAGGATAAACGAATCAATAATATTTTACTTAGTATAAAACCAACAATTAAAAGTAGCAGCGGTGCGAATAATATTTCGAGGAGATATAGGAATGATTTTCACAGGCGGACATCTTGAGCATTATGATATTCTGGAGTTAGCACTGAAATATTGATATTCTATAATTTCGCTTTAATAAACAGCTCATAAAAAGAATAAATAAATCTATTGATAGCATTCAATCATCCAAGAACTATCTTTTAATTTTTTGCCTTTTATTTGCTTCCTTCTCTAGTAAATCCAAATCATCGCCTCGCATTCGGTACATGATAAATAAAGTAATCCCAACGTACCAAACTGCAAACAAAAAGCCATACCACCATATTTTTATTCTTATAGATCGCTATTTCATTTGAGGTTCATCTTCCTCTGTCCATCGTTTTCTGGCATAAAGCTCTTCAACATTGGGAATTGGACCACCACTATTAAAATCACGCCTTTGAATAGTTTGTCCTTTAAAATTCTTTTTATCAGTTTGCTCCTTGGGAGGAAAAAAAAGGGAGGTATCGAATCTTTTGCTTAAGGTTTTCTTCATAGAATCTCTAAATCGGTTCATCATGATCAATTATTAAATAAATATAATTTTTAAAAAATCATTTCATCGCTACTTATGCCTTTTGAATTTTAGCTCGAAGGAAACTAACTAATGCATCATCAATATTCTCTTAACTATGAACTCGTTTGAAATAATCCACTCCATTTTTTTCATCTTTCAAATGCCTCTTTACTCGTTGAAACACTAACTTTCCCAACATCTATTCTTGCTCAGATAATTATTTAAGCATTTTTGTTTTTTTGCCCATTTGTTTTGTAGAAAAACTTCTCTTAATTTATTTTTTTTAATTAAGATTACCAAATATATGATGTATTAAACTTTTTGGATTTCCTCGTTTTTTAGGTTTAAATAGATTTTCCCCATTTTTTAGCAATTATCTTTTCTTGAATTATGAAATTTTGACTTGTAGAGTACCTTCTCTGAGATATTCCAAGCCTTTGTTCTTTTGGTATTATTCCTTTAATCTCTGAACTTCATTTTATTTGAGGTGGTGCACCTTTTCCTCGTTGAAGCCAAGCTGTTAACAAATAATTTTATATTTGAAAGGATATTTTTATTTATCTCTTATTAATTGTTCATATTTATACATTTCCGGCTTAAATGGGTTTTTATAAGATAAACTTCTTTCATTCCTCGAAAAACAATTGGTTACTTTGCTCATCTTCAAGAAAGATTTAGCCTTTGCTACTTCATTTATAGGCTTTGTTAAATTATTTACATTCTCTTCCAATAGAGTATTTCGACTTGGTTGAGTTCTATGCCTCTCTTTTATTTGTTTTTATACTTTGTCTTTTTCACCCTCAGTATCACTTTGATCCCGAGCAGATAATTTTGTTCTCATTATGTTAATTTTTTATTCAATTTATCGTTGAGAAGGCGGCTCGAAAGGAAAATCTTGAGCCATTTTTTTTAATCTACGCTGGGAAGCAGTATAGAGTTCATCAAGGGGAAGTCTCTCATTAGATGTAACAGGAGCAGAACCTAACTTCAAAAATTAATTTTCTTAAAGCATTTATTTTATTATGACTAATCAAATCAATGATCATGAATTCTAAATTCTAAAAATTTGTAAAATAAATAAATAGATTCAAATATTACTAAAATAGGTAATAAAATAATTTTAAAAATACTTTTTAGTTTTTTTTTCTTTATTCAAAGACAATTTTTATGAATTTAGCAATTGTTTAATTTGCATTCTTTAGCTTAAGAACATTATTTAATTTGTTTGATATTTCCCATTTTTAAGATAAGATCTATTTTGTTAGAATTAAAATCATCTTATTATATTTATATGAATTTAATATATTGCTTGCAAATAGGACGCCAATTATACCGAATAGTATTATTTCAAGAGTTTTAACTCATTACTATCATTGCTTGCTGGTTAATAATAATCGTGACTATAAACTAACTTTAATAGAACAATAATAATAATATTTAACATATTTAATGCAAAAGATCTCACTGTTAATCATAGTGTTATCGTTACTAAGTTCCTCTCAATCAGCAGGAACTTCATGGACTCAGTTATACAATAGATATCTCATTACAAGTAATTTAAGAATTATTTAGATCAGCAAAAAATATTTGCGCCTTCTACATCAAACCAAACATACTATTTTACATCTCTCTTTCCTTATATAATAGATACTATTTCCAATGTGTATTATTCAACCTAATAGATTGATGCCTTTCTCTTCACTTATCCAGGCTACATCAATTGTAGAAATTTGCAATATAATATATCTGTAAATGAATCCAGCCAAACTTATCTTCAAACTAGAATTTAAGGATATTTTTAATCTGCCTACTTTTATTCCTTAACATATCGATACTTAATTACAACAGTAACTGATCCTTTTTAACTGAATCACTATTTAATATTCTAATAACTTCAGTTTAATAATTCCATGCAAAGTCTAACATCTACTTTGTTTACTTACAATTCAAGCGATAATATATCGGTTAATTATTTTATTTGGGATATCAATCTAACCTTATCTAACACTGATCTGGTTAATAACAACCGTTCCTTCTTTTTAGATATAAATTATTCGATTGTTAATTCTCTAATCACTTCAACCATTAATCTGCCCATATATTTTCAGAACTCCTCCTCCTCCAGTTCTTTGCAAGTAAGATATTTAGCGATTTACTATGACGTTACATCAATTCAGCAAAATTATCTCAATTATAGATTTGAATCACAATCACAATCAAATAACATCTCCTCTAATTTTATCAGTTTTACGATGAGTTCAACAAACTTAAACAATCCATATGTCGCTATTCTGGGATTAAAATCGTTTACTCTGGATCTTGTGAATCCTTATTTCTATTATTACTTAGGGAATAGTAGCAATAATCTTTTTACGGTTGGCACGATTGGTTTTAATCCTTTCCCTATCTACACATACAATTTTTTTGCAGTTCTATTCTATGATTGCTACGGTCCTCTTTTCTATCTGAACTATACTGATTTTAACTGCTATGACAAATGTGCAGACGGATAATACTTTGATTATCCCAATTTTAATTGTTCCTCTTGTCGATATGATTGCCTCACTTGCTATGATATGAATCAGTGTGAATCCTGTAATAGTACATTTAGGTAATTGTCCGGCAATTATTGTATTCCTATTCATGGATATTATGAATCAAATGTAGCTATTCCGAATAATTGTAGCTCTCTCTGTACCACTTGTGTAACAAGTGCTACTCAATGTACATCTTGTCTCAACAATACTTTTTTGTTGATAAGTGGAAACTGCTAAATATGTTCTTCAATTTATGCTGGATGTCAAACATGCAATTCTAGCGGATGTTTAGTCTGCTTATCTGGATATAGACAAGTTAATGAAACCTATTGCGATTTAAACTGCACTGATATTAACTGTTTAGTCTGTGATAATAATAATCTTAGTTTTTGTTTTCATTGCAAAACTGCAAATTATCAACTTAGTATAGCCGGATTTGCTATACTGCTTGCGGAACTGGCATTCTCATATTACCTAAATAATGTGATGATGGCAATCAGGTTAATCATGATGGATGCGCTTCAGATTGCACCATAGAACCTCACTATATCTGCTCAAATTTCTCGACAGTACTAGGAGTTAACATTACAGGCTATTGTTCCTATACTCAGCCAATCAATTTTACAATTTTAACCCAACAAAAACTGATAAATAGCAATCAATTACAGTTACTAATTGTCATTGATCAATATCAAGAATATTTTTGGAAGTAAGCGATGGTGTTGGATTATTATTTTCGTATCAGTCCTGTTCCTTTTCAAAATATGAAGGCTTCTTTTATCGATCACAATTATCAACATGCAAAACTTTAACAAAAGCTTATAAATACTTTAGCTTCAACTTTTCCACTGAGCTCACTAATAGTCGTTACTTTTTAGTATCTTTAAAGTATTTAAAATCAAAATATATCCTTGATTTTAAATTTTAGTGCCTCAAGTGATCCTATTATTAATACCATTCCTCCAACAGTCGTCCAATTTTTAGTAAATCATTCCAATAATGAGGAATGCTTATTATATTCTTAGTTAGCTTACAATTATCAACAGAAAATGATTCTTTTTCTTCAAATAATGGTCTATTTCAGTTTAGTTCTCTTCTTTCTGAGTTTTTTTATTGGCAGCAAGAGAATTGCCTCAGAAAATTTAGTTGTTTTCCAGACAACTTGGGTAAGTTTAGTTACTTTACCTAAATTAACCCCACTATTTGCTGCCTATACTTCTCTTTCTCCTTCAGCAACTCTATATAACATTTTTTTCAATATTGTGATGACTCCTTTTTAAGATCAACTTATCGATAACAGAGGAAAAGGTGCTTTATTATATTCTCAATTTATTTACAATTTCAATTTAGGAGTCATATTTATACTGCTCCCAATATTTATTGGGGGACTTTTAGTACTTTTCACAAAAATTATAAAATGTTAAGATTAGAAGATGAAAAAAATAAAAATTGCTTCTCAGCGAGCAATAGGATAATATACATTTACTGGACTTATATTTGCTGGTTGTCCTATTGTCGTGGGAGCTATTCTCTAATTTAAATTTGGAATGCAGTAAAAATCATCGACTATTGGCATGCTAAGTTTTGTTCTTCCGATTATTTTATTATTCATATTAGCAATGTATGGAATACTTAGACTGAAGTTCGGAAATTTATTTGGATAATTTAAAGAAATCCTACTTGAAAACAATAACTATAGCTTAAGTTATCAAATCATTCTATTCTATTTAGGACCTGCAATTGGAGCAATAATAGCAGTGACATATCTTATTCCTTATGTAAATGGTTTTGTTATGCTATTAACTTTGATTTTAATGGTATTGTGCAAGCTACGCCCAATCTTTAAGCGACCATTTGATAAATATCGAGTTCAGTTTAACCTCATGGCAATATTTTTCATACAAGCTGTTTATCTTTGGTTCAATCTATGGAACCGTTATAATTTCAAAAGTGATAGCGATATTGAAATCCTCATGCCTTTGACAATTTCGCTTATATTAGCTCTGAACCTATTTATTAATTTAGTTTATTTCGTTTATTAAATTATAAAAAAAGTCCACGTATATTTAGCAAAAAAGGATCTCGACGTTGTGGAAAAATCGAAGTATGACTCAAACAACAGTCAACTTTATAGAAATAATTTAAATGATCCGCATCCTATCACAATTATTCAAAACAATAAAATTTGTGAAAGGTTCATTGAGGAAACCTAAAAAAGCATATCGTAAAATAATGATGAAAAGACCAAATTACTTGAAAAATTACAACTACTAAATACAAATATTGACAAAATGGAAGAAACCAATAAATTAAAATAGCAATTTGTTGAGAAAAGCAAATATAAATATACTGCCAAGGGTTATACGATTGATAGGGAATACAATAAGATAGATCAGCTTTGATCCTGATTGATTTTATTTCCTTTGTAATAATACAAATAGGTTATAATAGATCATTTATTATCTCCTTTTGAAATCAATTTTTTTTTAAGTTGCTCTCTCTTTGGTTGTTCTAACACTAAATTGGTTATCCTATCAGATTCTTTCTCACATTTCCTTTTTAAATGTTTCTGAGTCTTCCTCAAATCATCTCTTTATTCTCTACTTTTATTTGACAATATTTCTTAACTGATTCTTGAAAAATGATTCTTCTTTAAATTTTTATCTTATGAAGTTTTGGGCTCGTTTAAAATATCTTTCCTGTTATAATTTTTATCCGTTTTTTAATTTTATATTTTTAATTATTGATCTTTATATCTTAAATTACCTTCGCTTTTACTTTTTGGTTCGCTTTTGATGAAATTGCCATATTAAATTTTATTGATAATTTTTTTGGTTTCATTTTTTATATCAAGCAACAAATGCTCATATTTATTATCGATACATTCCGTTATTGAGTTTATGATTTTTTATGAAGCAGGACCTGTTTAAAAGTAAGTTCGTATTTCATCTCTAATTGTTTTAATGATATTTTCAGATATTTACTTACTTATATTTAACTTCAATTTTTCATTATTTTGTTCATTTTAATGGTTAGCATTTTATTAATTTTCACCTCTTTATTGATTTTTATTTGCTTAAGAATTTTCAGATTTTTAATGAATTTAGTGAATTGATTATGAACTATAATAACTATCTATATGGGAATCCTTTTATTGCTGAGAGCTAATCAATTAATTTTATTTTGAGACAAATTTTTATTGATGTTTTTCAATATTATTAGAATTGCATTATTTTTTGTTATCCAATCTGTACGAACTTGAATCAGATTAATATTAAATTACCCCAGTTTCTTTTTTTTAATTTTATTAATCACTTTCTTATTAAGGCTTAACTTTTATATCTTCTTTGGTTATTTTTATTTTTATTTACTTCCTTTCTTCTTCAGAATTTGAATCAACAATTTAAATTTATTCTACATCTCTATTTGGGTGATTGCTCATAAAATTATTTCGTTTTGGATTTGAATTCTTTTCCTTATTTCTTTACTTTTTATTTTTATGAAGAGACAAAGTTCCTTTTTCAATTTTAGAATGATAAAAAGAAACATCTTCCTTATATTATTCGTCTTTACGATTTGTCCATGAATCTACAATGTTGTCCCACATCTAATCCAAAAGGTAAGTTTTAAAATTAATTGGATAATTTTCAATTTTAAACTTTTCTTTCTTACCATCGTATTCATAGTTGATTAAAAGATTACCTTTTACTGTCATCTTCACTCGGTCGCTATCGCAGAATTTTCTTAAATAGCTATAGACATCAAATATATTAGAGAAAATTTATTTGGATTAGTCACACAAATCCTCATACCGATTGACAGATGCAAAAAGTTGATTATTTTTGTTATTGCAGATGAATAGATAGATTGAAGGTGTTTCTATTGATGAGAAATAGCTGTTGTTTTCTTCAATATCTTTTAATTGCTTAGAAGTCAATTTTTCTCCCTGCTTTTTTATCCTTAGAAGGTAATCTTTTTTTTCGTTATTGTCCTTGAAATAATGCTTTAAATCATAGAATGACTTTCGAAAAACAACTAAAAGGGAGAAGTATTATATATCAAATCTAAAGGGAGCTTTCAGCATGTATCTTTAATTTGAAGTTGCACAAGAAAGATAGAAGAAAAATATTAGCCTATTGTATATACATATGAGACAAAATATCATTGTTTATTATTTTAATTTTATAAGAATATAATAGTTGAAGCCTCGAAACTACTTCTTTGAGATCTTCACAATATTTTTAAAACATTATTGTAAAATTTTACCTTCTATGAATATATTTAAAAGTATTAAAAGATAGTATTTTGGCCTCATATTGATATAGTTAGTTCTAAATAATTTAAAGCTCCAATATCAACTCTTAATACTATTTCAATTTTTATGAAGGTATTAATGTTATGTTATTCAATTAATTCTGCATTATATTCTATTTCGAAACCGATGAAAGACATTGGATAACTCTACAGAGTTAACTATGCAATCACAAAACATCATAGAGAACAGCTTCATGAACAAATTGACCCCAAACTAATCGAAAAAATATAAATCAGTGAAAACCCTAGTCTAAACTACAAAAACGCTTTCAAGACTGTCTATCATGATGAACTTTAAAAAACTTTAGAATACCAAGAGGAAAAAAGACAGCAGGAAAGACTCAATCATCATTTTTTACCTGACATTAGAAACAGTGAGACAAAACAGATTTATAAAAATAATTCATCATCTTCATTGGATTACGCGAAGCAAATAAATCTCAACAACAACCCTTTTCTTGCCAACCCAGATTTTCATCCGTAAAAAAAATCCCCTCCTCATAGATCTTTTGCGGATTATGAAACGTAAAGAAATAAAAAATTTGATAATCATATAGAAAAAGTCTATGATGGGGGACAATCTTTCTTTAAAGCTCAGGATGAATATCAAAAGCACAAACAACAATAAAGCATAAATCTTAAAAATACTTTGGCTTAACAATTAAAAATGAATGAATATAAGAAGATGAGAAATGAATTCGATCATCAACATGAAATTCAAAATCTCAAATAAAATCATCTGAGAGGAATCTAACTGGAGCAATTTCGTTTGGAGCAACAAAAACAAGATAAAATCCATTTTGGGGAAGAAGTTAAACATCAAATGGAACATGAGCTTGCGGCACGTGCTCAAAGATCACACTTTGAATATAGCAATGAAAATAGACATAATCCTATTACTAATCCCATTTAGTATCACATTGACAATCCCTATATTTTACAAAAATATCAATAAAAAATTCATTATGAGCAATGATTGCTATTTGATCTTTATAGAATTAAATGATATAATAATTTATCTGATGCTTCACCTGGTTTTACCATTTTTAAAGTAAAGCCTACAAAATTTTATTTAATAAAAATAAATTCAATAGACTAATCCTCGAGATTAAATTTGATAAAAATACGAGGATATTTTAAATGCATTTTCTCGAATAAATATGCAAAAGAGCAAGAGAGTAGATATGAAATAAAGGACTTATATAAATATAAAGCTATTTAAAGGGTCACTGGATATCCAAATTGCTGTAGCATCTTACATCATTCATAAAAGTGTTCTTATGTTTGATTATCTTTTCATCGCTGAATTAATATTAAATGAGGTTATCGAATCCTTTTTGGCGTAAATGTTTATATTTTAAAGTTCTGGAAATACTAAAAAATTTATTTTTCTTCAAAAATACCTTATCGACTGTATTATCATTACTCTTTTTAAATTATTGACTTTTTATTTCACGAAATTATCTCAAATTACTTCTTTAAATTTATTAAAATAGAGGGGTTGGTTCTTTTTTAATCATCTCATAAGACATTATCGATTGCAAATGCTTTATTGTTTTTTCAAGGGAGGATTTTTTTGTAAAGGATTTTTACTTTAGGGGTGTTGTTTGAATGATTGGGAGTTTAACATGATTTTACTTATTTTCTCTATTATTATTTTTGAGAGGTAGTTACTTTTTAAGGGGATATTTGTCATGGCTGTGCAACCGATTGTATTGATACTAATAGCTATTTAGATTATCTCTTAGAAGTTTAAATATATTACTATCTTCTTCTGTTTATTTGCTGTCCCAACCTGTAAACTTTTCAGGATTATCCAGCATTGATCTACTTGTAGATTTTATTAATTTTAATCTCATCTTTATAATTTAATTAAAAATAACTGTCTGCTGATAAATAAAATTTATTAGATATTTAATGCAGCCCATTATAAATAATTGAGTCAATTTATTCAATCTATCATTTAAAATAAAATAATTTATATCAAACTGATGTAATTAAACTTATTTTATCAGATCTCAATAATGCTCCCTCCACAAGCTTAATAAGTAGCACTGCTATTTTACCAATTTATAATAAAGTAAATTGACATAAACTTTGCCTCTTATGGAATTTTTAATTTTTGATTTGATCCCACAAAAAATTATACAAATTGCCATTAATTATTGAGCGAACTCCCTTCTTTACCATTTATATAATAACAAGCATAACAGTTATCAGAAAAAATATTAGATCTTTAATAATTTTGATATGCAGCTCCAACAAAGAAATTTCCTGAAGCTACATTATCACTTGAAGTTTTTCTAATCCAGATTCTTAGTCTATAATTAAGATTTTGTCCTATGGGGATAAATAAAGTATGATAAATAGCTGATGGACTTGAAAGTTGATAGATGATATTTCCTATTGGCGCGCTTGAGCTTATAATTTCTTTTACAATGTGATTTCCGTTTAATGGATACATTTTTCCTTGGTATAGATCTAAAATTGAGTTGCCTGCGCCCATAAATTCTTGATAAAAAATTTTTTACATCAAGTAAATTAAAAATTTATTGCACAAGCACTTCTATAAATAAAGTAATCATTAATAGAATATTTAGTAATACACTTTAAAAATTCTCTTATTAATATATTAATTATTTACTCTTATTCATATTTAGTAGTAAAAGTTTATGATAAAATTAGTTATGCAATCACATGCTAAAGTAATCTTCAATATTCGTATCTGTGAAAAACAATTGAGAACTACTTTCGTTGACTATTTTTGATGAATCACAGCTGATTTATTGAGTTTATTTGTCAATAAATATATTTTCTTTTTCCGGAAGCTTATTCAATATGAATGACTCTTTTTGATATAAATTCTTTTATTAAATAATAGCAGATAGTAAACTAGCTTTAAATTATTTTATATTCTTTTCTATTGCGTTAATTTGTTTCTGATTCACTGTTTTTTTCACAACCTTTGGCTTTATTGGTATATTCTTACTGTTTTTAGCACCATACAATTTTTGAATTTTACGAAAATATTTTTAGAATTGATGGGTAACCTGAATGAATTATTAATTCTTTCGATTGTAAAAGAGACTGTTGGTAATAATAAGCTCAATATCCTTGTAAAACTCATTTACTTTTACATATCTGCCTCTATTTAATTTTAGTCTTATTGTCTGTAGGTCCATTGGTCGTTTGACTACTTAATAATAATCGGGTATTCCCTCAGAGTAAGGATCCACTGGCAATCTGAATGCAAGAGAAAGGATGTGATTGTTTAATAATTGTAAAATATTTTCACAGAGCTTTGAATTTTATTATGATAAGCTCTCGGTGTAATTTTTATTTGAATTTTCCTCCGAGCCAGTAACTAAACATTTATCGTCAATAATATTAAATGAGGTTTTGTATGACTTAATTTGCTTTTGGTTATAACAGTCATTTTAATTAATATTTTTCTCTTTTACAACCGAATTGAGTCTCAAAATTTATTATTTTTAATTTATTTTATTGACATTAATGTCAGGGTTAGTTTCAATCCTTTAGACTCTCTCCTAGATTGTTTATGATATCCTTTTAGTATTAGAAATTTAACTTTTATGATCCATAATCCCTTTCAATTTTATAAATAAATAATTATATAAAACTCCTAATCAGCGATTCTAATAATAATATTTATTTAATAAATTCTGACGAAAACTTTTATAATTTTGTATTTTTATTTTGATTACTTGATTTTATTATATACTTGTACGTAAAAGTTATAAATCATCACTGTCAACAATTCTTTTATATTTTAAAAATAATATTTTCCTTTAATTCTTTTAATTCTTAAGCCTTCATTAAATTGATCATCTATTTTAAGAATTGGTATGTATCAAAAGAAGATAATTTCACAAAACAATTCAGCTAATTTACAAATAAAATATTATTTATGATTCGATTTGCAATAAATATACTTATTGTTCATTATATTTATCATTCTTATATTTCAAAGATGGGTTTCTGAAAAAATGGGACTACGAATCACTTCATCAAGAGAAGGACGCTTAATAGGATTTATTTGGATCATTCTCTTCACCAGAGATACTATTCTTGGATCAATTTGTTTGCTGCTTGCAAGATTATCCCAAGATTTATTCTTATTAACTTTCACATTTTCCAAAATTTATGGAGGTATCAAAGATTTATCTTCCTCTGAAAGTCCACAAAAACTAGAAAGTTGGCTAAGCATCAAATGATCATTTTCATAATGCAAAATATGCCTCTTATTAGTAATCATTTCAGCAAAAATTAATCCTAATCCCCACACATCCACACTTTGATTATAAGAATTCATTCGAAGAATAACCTCTGGACATTTATAGCATTTTGTACCGAAATTTTTTATTGGTAATCCCTATTCTTAATCTATCATTTCAGCTAATCCAAAATCAAAAATTTTCGGGCCTTTCGGAGTAATTAATATATTAGCTGGTTTAATATCACGATGGACCAAACCTAACAAGTGAATGTAATTTAAAGTATGTGCCATAATTAACACTGTTTTCAGTGCTTTCTGCAGTTATATCACTGTAATTATTTAGTTGAGAGGTACTCCTGGAAAGTATTAGTAGATGAGAGTATACGTACCCGAAGAGTGATCATATAAAGTATCAAGCAAAGGTATGAACTCAGCATGCTTTGTTGTAGAATTGAGGCCTCTTAAAAGCACTTTATTGATTTCAATTTCCTTTTTAATGCTTTCAGGCGGAAGCTTTTTAAACATCTTTACTACAACTTTTTCTCCTGTAACTACATTTATTCCTTGAAATATTCTTGCGGAAGATCCCTTCCCTAAGACATGAAGAATTTCATAATCATCTGACAATCCGAAATTATTAATTTTGTTAGTGCTGGATGTGAACTTAAAGATATTTCTTAATTTGATTACTTTATTCATGATTATACAGAATGTAATAAAGTGATAAATATCAAGTAAATATGAAAAATATAATTATTGATATAAAAATTAGAATCTCTTGATGAAATGGCAAGTTAAATAAGAAATGTTAAATTGGAATATAATTTATTAATAACACCTTAACTTAACCAAATATTCCTGCATTAGATAAAATGGCTTAAATGATTTAGAAATCTCATTTACTTCTAATAATTATAATATCTTCTTGAAATTCAATCACCATTTATTGTTTTAGCAATAACTATTAATTTTATTAGATGGGTGCACGATAATTTTCAGCAATAGAAAGTTAACAGTTGAAATAGGGTGAATGGGCGGAAGTATTAGTTAAGGATATGAATTTTGGGAGATGTAAAACCCTTCGCAGCTATAGAACTGGAGCAATGATAGATGAATATCAATTATCATGGACTAATGAAAATGACTATCTTCATTATTTGATATCATTTAACTGGCGAAACCGAAAGCATACCAATGCACCTATTGTAAACTCAGTCTTTCTCAAGTAAATATCTAAAAGAGAAATATGTTCTGGCAAATATGCTGCCAATATTTACTTAGAGCACATTGCCATTCGTTTCAGTTAGATTGAGGAAGTTCCTATCAGTGACACTCTCTATATTCTTCTCGAGGCTATTGATGGTTATCAGCAGCTGTATAATCACTCTGGATATTTTCGAGTTCAATAGGAACAGATTTGTTTTGATCTCAGTGGTAAAATAAAGGTATGGGTGAATGCTAATCTTGCTAAAAATTACCCAAATCATGAAAATGAAAGTAATATAGCCAGCAAAGACGAAACAAATATGGTTCAACAGCTAATTGATATGGTTGTCTTAAATACAGATCCTGATGAGCAACCCCAGATGTCTCTGATGTACTTATTATTTTACTAAGATAGCATTTTAGTCGAATTCGTGCTTTGTAAAAGCATTAGATTGGTTTTGAATGTGCTAAAGTTGTAATTTTAGAATACGCGAAGTATTAATATTTTTACATAGAAAGTATCAGTTAAGGATTTCTATGAGACTATAAACTATTGATCAACTGTGTAAAAATCCAGATATACCAACTAATGTTGGTTCTTTTTAGTCCTACCCTCATCAATAACGTATCCCTTTTTCTCAAAATTATTCTCGATACCCTCGATAGCAGCATTTTGCTGAACCTCTTCCTTCTCCGAACATAATATATTATCAACAAATGCCTAATTTCAATGCTAATGCTTACCATCCAGTTCTTTACTCACCAATACCCCATAATTTTGTTAGCATTCCTCCTTATCAAATATACTAGCAAAATCCGTTTGCATAAAAAAAAGATTCCCAGACAGTCCCAACAGAAAAGCCTGGATATACTAATAATACGAAAAGTAATTCAATGTCACGCTTTTCAAAATCCCATGCTATCAATCCACTAGAAACCACTCAAAATCAAAGTCAGCCTTTTATTGACTAACAAACCGATGAGCACAACACTATGAGAAGCATGCCTATGAGAGGGCATTCTTTAGATCGATCAGCCTGTAAGCAAAGGGTTCTTTATTCTCAATATATTGAAGACGTATATTCTCAAAATGAATATGAGAATCAAATCAATCCTGATTCTTTTGGATTGGCGAATCAAGTAAGAAGGCGTCTGAAAGAAAGTAGTGGTTCATATAAAATTGTGAGCAGTTCTTCTTCAAAAAAACAGAGTTATAATCGCCGAAGCAGCAGTTTTAAAGGTAGTGAAAAATTTTCAGGAAAAATAAGTAAATAGAGTAGTGTCAGGGAAAGATAAAGCTAAAAAAAATGGTCTGAATGGAATACTTAATTCTACACCCTACAATGCAATTAATAATACGAACTTGACCCCTAAATAGAAGCAGATATCCGAAAATACTTAGGCTGATGAATATATATTTTTTAATAACAGCATCTACAATGCTAAAGATTAAGTGATGTAATTCTATTGTGGATTATTGATTGATATTCCTCTTGAGAAAGATAATTTGTTGAAGATAATAATCAAAAGGTCAATAGTTACGATGAAAGATTATTCAGTTTAGTATTAATAATACAATCGCCAGAAAAACAAGTGAAAATTTCGATATTAAAGTAGTGCAAAGAAAGGAAAAATATTGTTAGCAAAAAAAACTATGAGTTGATTGACTTTTATAAAATATATAGGCATTAACTGTTATAAAGTTAAGTTGAATTATATATTCATAAATTAACTTTTTTCTGTTGCTTCTTCAATTAATAAATCTAATTTTGGTCATAATGTCTTGAATTGATGAAATATTTTAACAAAAGTAAGTTTAGATTCAAAATCTTCGTTCATCTTTTATTAACATTTAATCTTAATTATTAGCTTATTGGCTTATTGCCTAAAGATGAGTTTTCAATAGTTAATATTGTACTTTTTCATTTTTATACCTCGTGGAAGTGTAGAATCAGAGTATAGTTGATATTGTTTATAATTTTAAATTATTAAATGGCAAGAATATTCGACAGCCATAACATATTAAAAATGAAAATATTAATCATGGGTAAAAATCAATTACCTCCGCATCTACTCGTCTTGTCAATGTGCCTATAGTTCCTTTTCTACGTTATTATAATAAATAATCAAAGTTTAATGCACAGTATTATTTCAAATCTATCGCCTTTCGAATATAGTGACCTTATATTATTGCTTCTCATAATATTGGTCAAATATTTAATGCAAGTTTCCCTTCTTAAATTTGTGTATATCCTCTATGTGTATGACTTAGGTTCTTAAAATTTCAATTGGCACGCAATTATGACTTTATTTGTCCTTTTCTTAGCTGCAATCATCGATCTTCTCAGTAATATATCTTTTGGTTTTAGTCGAGAAAATATCAACTCCTAAAGTTTAAATATTACTAAATTTTTACATTATATTATAATCACTTTCGGCGTTATAAGTCATAAAATATGGACATAATCAGTTTATCTAAATGCATTCTTGGCAGTTTTATTTGTTTTTTTATTTTTCCTGGCAGCGCACTCACTAATGAAAAATGAAAGATATAAAAACATCCTGATGCGATTATATCTGTTAGTAATTTGTGAGCATCTTAAGCTCATCTTACAAAATTTTATGGTAGGTAATATTTCTTCAATCTTACTATTTTGCTCAATTGTAATTTCTCAAATATTATTTCAACTCTATAAAATAATTGTAAAAACTAAAAGTTTGGATTAGTATCTCATCAAAGAATAATATTTCTAACCAAGCTTTTAACTTTGCAAATATCTTTATGACGATTGCTATGACAGCAAAATGGAGAATTAAATTCACTTGTTAATCTAAAATACCTTCATTAGCAATAAAAGATAATACAATATAGTCATTTTTTAGAAAATACTTTAGATTATGAAAAACTCAACCTCCTTTATGGAAAGAATACTGATAGCTGAAGTTTATATAGAATCTAAGGGCCGACTTTTAATGGCAAAAAAGATAATTTAAAACATCAAATAGAAATCATCGTGCCTGTCAATCATTTAAAAAATTCTGCTGTACAGATTATAAGAAAAGATTCAGTATAAATATGACCAAAATGCTACTATCATACATTCTCCCATATTTTAGTAATTGATCATATCTGAATAATTTAGGAATCTTTTACTAAAAACCTCCTTGAAAAAAATCTCCTTAAATGAATATATTAAAAGGACCGAGATTGATATAAAAAAGTTAAGATCGATAGTCAATGCTCTTGTGTAACTGCAAAAGCAAACAGTTTAAAAATTTAGCTCAATTAAAATACGAGAAGCAAATATCGATGTTTTATATATCTTCTTTCAAGTTGAAGTTATGAGAGATATTGTTAGGGCAGATTAACTTTCGGAAATGATACAACTTACAAAACTAGAACAAATAGATCTCAATTTAGATTAAAAACTATTTGTTCAATGCAGACTATAAAAATAGGAAGATTTAAAAATTATGAAGATTGGCAATAATACATATTCTCTATTAGGTTTTACGAAAAAGGAGCTTGAAGGACAAAAAATAGATATCCTTCTACCTACATTCTATAGATAGAGTCATAAAAAATATATGGATTACAAGCTTCAAGGAAGTTTAGAATCTGTTTATCTCTATCAAAAAACAACTATTCTTAAACTTTGTTCTGGCTGTTACATGTAATGCAGGGTTTTATTAAAATTGAATTATTTATTTGGAGAAGAACTAGTATTGATTGGTTGCTTCTATCTGCCATCAGTTTCCAAGTATAACATGGATGGTTATCTTTTTATCAATTAAAAAGGATTGATTGTATAATGTTCTGAACAGTTTTCTTAATTAGATTCAAGGACCAATAATCCTCATCATAAAAATGAATATTTTATTGATAATAACTAGGATATGTTTCCACCAATTCAACAAAAACATCAGCCAACAATAACGTAATATTATCCTTTACTATAATTCTTCACATCAGAGAAAATATGTTTTTATGCACAAATTTAGAAAAATAATCATTCTAGTCAATCCCAATAGTAAGTACGACCAATAACTTATACGCATCAAACCTCATCTAATTATCAGCCATCATAAATAAACAAATATCAAAGTTAGATGTAAATTTTAAGCGAAACAATCTTTCACAAAGAATATATTATCTTATTAGTCCTTTCCTTCATATTAATGATAGGAATTTTTATCAGTTAAGGTGAGTTAATTTCAGCCGTATAAATTAAAGCTTCGCATCAACTCTATGTTCTGAATTATAAACGTTTTTTTCAGTATTATAACTATAGCTACAAAATAGGGATGGCGATGAACTACATTGATCTTAACTATCAATTTAACTATACTTCGAACAATGTAAATTTTGATTTAATCAATGAAACTTTAATGCTACAGGATGCAAATTAATAACTAAAAATATTCAATGGTCCGAGCTATTCTATAAAATCTTCTGTTCCTAACCTCACTTATTATAAAACTAATTATTAACTTGTTCAATAAATGATTTCCAATGCTTACATGTATTAACAATTTTAAAATGATTCCTTTGTAAGATCATAATCTCTCTCAAAGATAAGATTTAATATGGAGAGCCTATTTATTAGCAGCCTACTCGACTATCGTGTTAATTTTGTCAATAAAATGAACAACTTTGAAAGTTAGGACAAAACTACTGATAGAGTATCTGTTGCTTGGATTATGGTTCTTACGTTTTTAATATATTTTATCTTTGCCAGATTATAATATAAAATAAGGTGCGATGAACGTGATTGCTTAAAGTTTATTTGTTCCTCTAAACCCAACCCTGAAGACATTCTAGCAATTAAAAAATTCATAAATAGAATCTCAACTTAAAAAATAGTAAATTAATATGGAAATCATTTTGATGAGGCTATTTCTCTCCACAAATAAAATATTACTGAGAGAGACAGTCAAATTTCACAAAGATAACTATCAGCTAACAATTTAATCTCAAGATCTCTTCGTTAGTCTTAAGTGTAATAAAATCACAAAGAATAATTCTAATAATCCCCAATCAATAAAACTTCAATATTATTTAAATAGAGAAATAGTCAGAAGATCATTTTATTAGTTCCTTTATTCTTTATCTTAACGATTTGGGGATTAGTTTTAGGAAATCTAATACTTAATAGCAATATTAAAGATATTGATGAAGTCGTTTCATCCAACAGTATCATAACGGCATATCGACCATGTAATTATCTCCTCATACAGCTGCTTTTTATTCGAGGGCTATGGTCAATGTCTTGAATTTAATTTGCCTCAAGTCCATTCAAAATCCAATAAATACATCAAATTTCGATAAATATATTCCAAGTTATTATACCTATCTTTCCTCCTCTTTAACTATTCCTGTTTTTACATAAATGGCAATTGCCTAATTTTCATAATTTAAAGTCAGCTATTTTTAGCTTGGGAACGTACCAATGTGCAATATCCTTTCATGCTTACCTGAATATTAAAGTCAAATTAATTTGGTTTATATAAATACAATTCTAAAGTTTTCTGAAAGTATTCCTATGATATAAAATTTAACAATAAACAGTAATCTTACTTATCTTAGTCAATAGCTGCAAAATGGCAGTCTCAAAGAGTTAGTTGATTTAATATTTTATACTGAGGAATTAATCCGAGTTTGGGTGATAGACACTTGTTATATTTATCTTGAAAACTATGAGGTTTACATATCCAACCTACAATCTAGCAAGTTTTCTTTTATTGGGTCTATTATCAGTCTTACTATAATTGGTTTTATACTACTTATTATTTTCACCCTTTATACATACTTTCATCAAGTTTAACTGTGGAAAATATGCAAAATAAATTTGCCCATAGATTTTCTGCATGAGAAAAATATTAGAAACCAATTTGAGATTTGATGTTAACTTCTTGAATTATTCTCTCCTAATATCGTGGTAGATGAACATGATCTTAATTTCATTAATTTTATACATTTATTTAATATTAAGTAGGAAAAATCGAAAAAGTATTTTAATTCAGTGGATTAATAATAATAATATAAAAATTCGAACTTAAAGTTCTTTAAAGATTTTAAAAAGTATGAAAAAATGCTAAGATTGATTATTGTTTTAATTTGAAATGTTATGCAATCACACAAATTTACTATTACAGATTTATGAATAAATGACAGACAAATAATTACGATAAAATGATCAACATTAAATATTTTAATCTTATTACATAACAAAATAATTTCATTATTGAATATACAATCAAACTGCACTAAACAGAGATTGAATAGCTCCTATAAACAAGATAACACTCATAATAACAGCAAAGATCGCAACTCCCTTATCATAGTCTGTTAGAGTAATCAGCTTGTACATGCAAAACAGAGGAATTATTGTAGCCATTAATGTTCCAGTTGTTCCTCCAATAAAACCGAAGTACATGTTAACCTTTTGAAACAAAATGCCGATTACAAAGGTGCCACCAATGATCCAAGTATTTAGTTTTTTTAAATTTTATTAATTTCTATCAATGTCTAGTGCTTAGTAAATATACTCGCGAGCTGTGAATACTTGTAAAGGAAGAGTGAAAAATAGAGCACCAATAAGCATAATTTTGCCAATCATGAGAGGAAAAGTTGGAATTGAGGTGATTACTAACGGTGAAATCGGAATTAAGTCTACATGTTGCGAAAGAAGTAAATATCCGAGTAGTCCAATGATAGTATATATTATAATTTCTTCAACATGAGCAGTAATGAATATGCGCTAGGCTCTTCTTCTTGTGGGCCTTTTTAAATGACTTATGACAGGAAATATAAATTGATGATTCAAAAAGGCAAAAAAGACACCTGAAATACCTTGAAGTAACGATATAAAATAATTGTCTGAAAATTATTTGAAGACTTCTACGTGAGAATAGTCCATTGTGAAAATTGATTTATATACAATTTACTCACCTTTTGACCATTTGGTAAATCCAGTAAAAGCTGTAAGAACAATGAGTGCCATGCAAAACACAACTCCAGTAACACTAAATTTGCCTAAAGAATTCAGCATATAACTCAAATCAGTTAAGAAAAAATGTTTGAAGTTCAAAACGAGATTAAGAATTGAAACAATCACTCTTACTAAATTTCCTTTATTATGATAAAAATACCGGATTAATTGTAGATTTAACTGCCTCTGTCTTCGTATAGATTCATTCCAAACAAATCCGATAGAATTTGCACCACAAATTTAGCCAAGATAACCTGACAACATATCGATAGGGCCAGAGAATAGCTAATGAGAACAACTTCAGATAATCTCATGATTTTTTTCCCGTACGCTTTCTAGACCATTTCTGAATAAGAAGCTACCTTGTATTTCACAATTATGCATTCCATCATATACATCCCCAAATATGACAAAAATGCACATATAAGCATAATTAGAAAAAATGGAATTATACCCAATTGCTGTATTCGCAAGGGTAGATTCAAGCAACCAGTTCCTAATGCTGATGCTAACATCGCAAAGATTGAGCCTTGGATATTTCCATTACGAATAGGGCGATAGGCTCCTCGGACTGATGGTCGATTGACATGATCTTGCTCATGGACCATAGTTTAATCACAGCTGTTGTGCTAATTTGGGTCAGTCAAAGTATTTTATGGACCGCCTTTTTATGTTAGTGGCTGATTTATCTATTTTAACTCAATTGTTTCTTCTATATTTGGCATTTGTTAATTTAAAATAATTTTATCCTACAAACTAAATATATTCAGAATTTATTAATTAAAATTTCGATGAAATAAATCAACCGGAATTCATTGATATTGAGAAGATCATAGTTTAATAATGATTGTATTGAATTAGATAAATCTAATTATATTTTCAGAAATTAAATGTTTGAAAACCTTGCACTACGAGGCCTCCTCAGTGTTATCGGTGCCTTTTTTATTAGTCTCTCAGTTGGAGTTG
>Ga0302280_1000537_pt1 | contig 33662 bp, 24 predicted proteins | sample III_Fen_E1_1_FD_198771 | JGI IMG/M metagenome (GOLD analysis project Ga0302280, IMG submission 198771) | Peat permafrost microbial communities from Stordalen Mire near Abisko, Sweden - III_Fen_E1_1 | ecosystem: Environmental > Terrestrial > Soil > Wetlands > Permafrost | place: Sweden: Abisko... | reverse complement strand
ATTGCTTGGAGGCTGCAGCAGATGCCTGTCCCATCGGCTCCACAATCACCTGCCCTTCTATCCCCTTGGTGCGGTACCAGCCCGAAAGCTCTGCGCCCCAGCCTTTGTTAAACTTAAATTGATTGTTTACATTGGCCATGAAAGTAGTGCCGCTTACGTTTATATTTTCACCGTAAAGCATTCCGGTAAAATGGCTGTAGTTGACATTTGTATATAAAATAGCCGTCCACCACTTTTCTACAGTAACCTGTGCGCTTACGGCAGCACCCGCATTCTCTCGGTTTCCGATGTTGCCATTCCGCACAATAGTTGCCTGGCCCAATTGCTCGAATGTTTCTGTAAAAAAGTTCTTTGTATTGCTGTAATTAAGTGTTGTTGTAAGGAAATTATTGTAAGTATGCGAAAGCTCAATATTATGGGTGAACTGTGGCTGCAAATAAGGGTTGCCAGCCTGATACGTATATTCATCTAAAAAGAAAAGGAAAGGGTTCAGGTCCTGATAAGCAGGGCGGTCAATACGCCTGCCGTAATTAACGGAGAAACTATTTTTTGCATTTGCCTGATAGCTGATGTACAGTGTAGGGAAAAGGTTAACGTAGCTTCTCCTGAATAACGAATCATTGTTGTTTACGGTATAGCTATTACCGAGCTGGTGACCAGAATAGTTTGTGTTTTCAAGCCGCAATCCTGCCTGTATGCTCCATTTCTTATACTGCCTGTTCAGGTTAATGTACGCTGCATTGATGTTCTCACGATACAGGAATCGATTTGTTTTTGTTGTATCAACAGTCGGGATATTATTCAGCACATTAAAATAGTTTGCTGTGTTATCAGTAGAAACATAACTTGTTTTCACCCCGGCTTCAAATTTTAATTCTTTATTGAACGTGTGTGTAAAATCTGATTTAAAAGAATAAATATCTATAACGCCGGGCAAATCTCCGGTCAGGATACTTTCACCTTTCTTCACCCAGTTTGGGTCATAAGTTATATTATCAAAATATTGAGCGCTGCCCGAATTATACCTTATATAATCCGCGTCGGCAGTCAATTCAGTTCCCAGGGAATCAAACTGATGCCTTAAATTAAGGTTGACCGCACCATTTTTCCATATCCCATTATTAGTGCTGGGCGAATAAACAATAGAATCAACCTGGTTAATGGCATTTTTTAAATAGATAGTACTTTGCGACCGGTCATCCTCCGTATTCCTGAAACCTCTTGCAACAAAACCAATAGTAGTTTTATTGGAGAGATAGTAATCCACTCCGAATTTCAAATTAGCCTCTGGATTGGTAAACTTTATGTTTGTATGCTGGGTAAAAATAGAAGTGATCTGTTTCCCGGTAGGGTCAAGGTAATTCCGGTTAATATCTAAATCCTGAAAACCTTCCCAATGCGTGTACCCTGCATTAACGAAGAAATTAAATTTGCCATTGCGGTAATTCATATTCAGGCTGGCACCTGGTTTTGGGTAAACACCTTGCGTATGCGTTAATGTTGCGCTGCCATTAAATCCCTTCACTTTATTTTTCTTGGTCTTGATATTAATGATTCCCGAATTCCCCGCTGCATCATATTTGGCGGATGGGTTTGTCATGATCTCCAGTTGGTCAATAGCAGATGCCGGAAGGCTTTTAAGATAGCTTGCCAGTTGGGTTGCCGAAAGATAAGTCGGCTTGTCATCAATCATCACATTGACGCCTTGCTTACCTTTAAGGCTGATATTGCCATCCTTATCAACAATGACGCCGGGTGATTTCTCGAGAATGTCCATTGCTGATGAGCCGGCACTGCTTGGAGAGGCCTCAACGTTCACCACCATGCGATCTGCCTTTTGCTCAATAAAAGATTTTTTGCCAATTACCGATACTTCTTTTAGTTCTTTGGATTTGTTCAGAAGAACAACAGTTCCGACAGAAAATGATGAAATGGTAGCAGATATTTCAAAGTTTTTTGAATAAAAGAGCTCGTGCCCAACAGCACTCACAGACAACAGGAATTTGCCTATCGCTATCCCGTTTATTTCAAATTTCCCCATTTTATCGGATACCGTCCTTTTAATAATCGAGGAATCTTTAGCCGCTAATAGTGAAATAGTTGCCGATTCGAGTCCCTTTTGTGAATCGTCAACAATAACTCCATTGGCATTTCCTGTAGATTCCTGAGCTTCGCCATTAAAAGATAAAGATAATAAGATGATGATTGTTAATAAATTATAAAAATTTTTCATAACAGTAGCTTTTTATTGATCGGTAGTGTTTTTTAATAATTACAATACAAAGATTGGTACTTTGCATTACATAGAACATTGTTTTATGATAGTAGGATATATTGCATGATAACTGGTTATTAAAGTAATTTGTAGATAAGACGGAAACCCTCTGAATTGGTTACAGGCATCCCCGGTTATGGGATAAGCGGAAAATTTGGTCATCAAACTGGTAAAAAGCAATAACCATATTTTTATATATCATTGATGATAAGGATGATATAAATGGACAAACCACATGGCACAGGCAACCTTTGTATTTAGCATCTGTAGGGCATATGCATGCTATCCCTATGGCTACGGTATGGCTGAAGCTGAGTAAAAGCGTACTTGAAGTATGGGAACTGTATAGTAAAAGCGTACTTGCTGTATGGCAACTGTATGGTAAAAGCGTACTTTAACTATAGGAGCACCATCGGTTAAGCCGGGTTAATGCTTAAGTAACTTGTAAATAATGTGTAATCTAAACCTGCTATCTGAGTAGGATACGATCAATAACTGTGATTCCTTAGGAAACCACCGGATTGCCGGATTGTTTCCCTTTAAGAAAAAACATCAACCCAATCCCAATAATAATAAGCAAGGAAGAAATGATCTCGGCTTGGGTAGGGTGAAAACCTAAAATATCATATTTAGAGTTGACTCTTATTTTTTCGATAAAAAATCTTTCTATGCCATTCAATAACAGGTAAAAGCCGAATAATTTGCCAGGAACTGTAAATCGTTTGCGCACCGACCAAATGACAAAAAACAAAAGGATACAAACAACCATTTCATAAAATGGCGTCGGGAAAACAGGCAATGGCAACTGGCTGCAATATTGGTCCCTGCATCCTGCAATCTGCACTCCTTCATTAATCACGTTGTGAGGATAAGCATATGCAAACAACCAGTCTGGCAAAAAAGACGGTGCTTTGACGGCTACATGTGGAACCTTGTCTAATGACCCAAATTGACTAAGGTAAAAATTGCCGTTATGTACAACCGTTTCCTGAAACTGATTTGCATTTGCTAAAGCAACTTTGCTATCTGCAGTAGTGTAATAAGCGCTGTTGACAATCCCCCAATCCCCATCACCGGAAACCTCGCAACCAATGCGCCCAACTCCATAAGCAAGCATCAGTCCTGGTGCTGCAGCATCATTCAAATGCCAGAAGCCGATATGATGCTTTTTGGCATAATACCAGATTGCTAACGCTGCACATATCAGTCCACCATAAAAAGTGAGCCCGCTGAATGAAACCAAAGATGCGATAGGGTTTTTGACAAAATCGCTCCAGGTCTCCAGGCTATTGAAGATTTTTGCTCCCAAAAACCCAAATATTGCTGCGAAAATGGTTAGATCGGACACTCTATCATGCGGCCAGATCCTGATTGTCCGCTCTTCAGGCTCAGGCAATTTCTGCTTGTTTTTTTCCCACCAGTTCAGGCCCGCAAACAAAACGGCAAGCAACAGCCCTGCCGGCCATGATCCTTCCGAAGAAAAAATAAAATCCTGCGGGTTAGCTGCCAATGGGCTATTAGAAAGAAAAAGGCCTACAAATTTATACCCCAATAAAAACCCGAAAATGAAATTAATCAATATCCCTGAAAGCGAGGCTGGCTTGCCTACAACGATCTTTTGATCTTCAGGCTGAAGCAATCCATTCCTTTCTTTGCGCTTCAATTCCAATGATAGCGTAAAAGCCGCGCACAAAAAAGCTATTGCAACAAAAAAACCAAAGGAGTTTACGAATCGCAAAAATTTCCATTCAACGCCAAATAAATCCTTGAAAGCATAATAAAGATTGGGATACATATTGGATAATTTCCGGTTGCAAAAAAAGCAAATTCAAATTGAGAATTGCAAGTTTAGGCTAAAAATCTGGATCAGCAATCCCTGGCCTGAAAACAAAAAGCTTCTTTGCAAAACAAAGAAGCTTTTATAAACCAAAGCTGAAAAAAATTTTTTATCAGCAATATTGATTAAATGCTGCAATAAGATTGTGTGCTATCATTTGTGCAGGGCGTCCTTCTATCTGGTGCCTCTCTATGATATGCACTAACTGACCGTCTTTGAATAGTGCTATCGCTGGCGAAGATGGGGGATACGGCAATAAATGCTCCCGCACTTTTTTCACCGCATCAATATCAAACCCTGCAAATGCAGTAGTAAGATGATCCGGGACTTTTTCGCTATTGGCTACAGCCATCAATACCCCCGGCCTTGCACTCCCTGCCGAACAACCACAAACCGAATTCACCATGACCAATGTTGTTCCTTTTTCTTTTAGTTGAGCGTCCACTTCTGCCGGAGTCAATAACTCAGTGAAGCCGTTTTCAGTTAGCTCCTCTTTCATTGGTATTACTATTTCTTCTGGATACATTATGATTTATTTTTTGTTGATATTAAAAACGCAAAATTAAGCAAAAAGTTTGAAGCGGATCATTTGCTCAAGAACAGAACTTCTGTCAGCCTCTATTAGTAAAAAATGTTATTATGTCCTGAAAAATAAACCATAGTTGACGAAACAGCAGAATAAACCAGTTGTTTGGACCATGGTATATTGTTTGAAGCATCTGCTGCAAACAATTATTTTTTAATTTTTTAAATAAAAATCTATGCAACTTTTAAAAGTGAACAACAACCCCGTTCAAAGGAACATCAGCAATGTGTTCGATGAATTATTCAATGAATTCCCTGCATTTAGCGGGAAAGAATGGAGCAGCAATTGGAATTTTCCTCCGGTAAATATCCATGAAACTGCGAATGCTTATCATATAGAATTAAGCGTTCCGGGCCGCTCCAAAGAAGATTTTAAGATCCATGTTGAAAATGGTTTGCTTACCATCAGCTTTGAAAAGAAAGAAGAAGCAAAGCAAGAAGACTATAAGACCATCAGGCGTGAGTTTTCTTACCGCAGCTTTAAACGCAGTTTCAATCTGGATGACACCGTTGATGCTAACAATATCCAGGGTAAATATGAAAATGGTTTGTTAAAATTATTGATCCCCAAAAAAGAACAGGAAAAGACCAGCAGCAGGCAAATTACCATTGAGTAATAAGGTTTGCAGCCAAATTTTTTTCACAGTCAGTTGGTTTTGATTTATAAAAATCCCTCTTAAATCTTTAAGGGGGATTTTTTATTGAGCAATTCTAATCTCATTGTTTTAAATTCGCGGCTTAAATCAATTCAGTTATTTATCTCAAAGATGATGATTGTAAAAAGAATCTGTAAATATCTGGTTATATTGCTTTCAGCAACGGCTTCATCTACTCAATGCTTTTCACAAGACCCGCTTTTTCACATTCCGGATGCCAGTGACACACTCAAGACCAACGAAGATTCTGTATTACGCATCCGTAATTTGAATCCGTATTTTACTTTGCATGTGGATTCAACATTAAATTACCATCTGGAAATAAATAAAGACCCTGCCCATTATTTCTGGTTCTTAAAGAACTCGCCGGTAGGTCTTAAGATCAATAAAGACAACGGCATCCTTACCTTCAAAGCAGAAAAATCTTATTTTCTTTCGGGTAAATTAAAATACGATTACGATTACAAGGTCAATATCGGCGTTCAAAATTTAAACAACCCTGCAGAGCGCATTGACACTTCATTCACTATTTTATTTTTCACTACTGAAATTATTCCATCAAGGGTAAAAGCAAGCGTCAGCAGTACTTTGTACATAGAAGAAGGCGACACCATCAACTTTAGGATAGAGTGCGAAACGGGAAGTTTCCCCATTGAGAATATTGCTTTCTTTTCCAATATCCCTATCAAAAATTATACTCCTGTAAAAAAATGCGATGACGAATTCAAATGGTCTCCATCATTTGACTTTGTAAAAGAAACAGATTCGGCCAAACAAAAGTTTTTATTGCTCAATTTTATCGGGTCTGATAAATTTTTTAATAAAGACACCTGCAATGTAAAGATCTATGTAAAAGATGCGCTCAATTATCCTGTTGCACTGGTAGATTATGGCAATATAATGAAACGGTTCTCGAAATATATCCTTCAATTAAAATATGCATTTGTACAATTAGATAAAAAGGTCAAAAAAACAAAAAACTCCCGCACCACATTTGACATGACCACAGCAGCGACAGCACTTGGAGGAACTATTTTTTCTTCCTCAAGTTCGTCTGATGCTCAAAATGCCGGAAAGATACTCCCCAGTGCAGGAGTGGCCCTGGTTCCTGTGAAAGAAACCGTTTCTCCCAATGTGACAGCAGAACAAAATTCAGCCTCACTCGTCAGGTCTTCCATCAAACGGCTCGAATACATCCTTACGGAAAATACCCTTGTTGGCGAGAAAGACATGGATATCGTAAAAAAGACCACGAATCTGAAAAATGAATTAAAACAAACACAAATTCAATTGATAGATGTGCCGATTGATGAAACGAACAATATGACCGAAGAACAATTGAATGAGTATTTTAACAACCCTAAGGTAAATAAGAAATACAGGCTGAAATCTAAATAAACGACAACCATAAACCTCAACTATCTGATTTTCTGAAAAGAAATAAACCAGGTTATTCAAATCAATTTCATTTCAAATGCCTTTATCGCTCAGCGAAAGAGATAAGGAAGTTATCTGGCATCCATACACGCAGCATAAAAATATGCTTCCTCCGATACCTGTTGCAAGGGCAGAAGGCGCATTGCTGTATGATGAAAACGGCAACAGTTATATTGATGCCATAAGCAGTTGGTGGGTAAATATTCACGGTCACGCTCACCCGTATATTGCAGAAAAAATTTATGAACAGGCAAAAAAACTGGAACACGTCATTTTCACAGGCTTCACTCATGAGCCTGCTGTATCGCTTGCTGAACGCCTGCTGCAAATTCTTCCGGGCAGTTTCTCCAAAATATTTTATTCTGATAACGGATCAACGGCTGTTGAAGCAGCAATAAAAATGGCGATTCAGTATTGGAGAAACAATAGAGCGGCCAATGATCAGAGATCAGTTGCACGAAAAAAAATCCTTGCCTTCAAAAACTCCTATCACGGAGACACATTTGGCGCCATGAGCATAAGCAACAGGAGTATTTTCACCGAGCCTTTCTATGATTTTTTGTTTGAACCGATTTTCATTGATACTCCAACTGTTGAGAATATCTCCGGGCTTTTTAAAGTGATTGAAGAAAATGATGAGAGCATTGCCGCTTTTGTTTATGAACCGCTTTTGCAAGCTGCTGGCGGAATGCTGATGTACAGCGCTGCCTTATTGGATCAATTGCTAACTAAAATCAAATCGCGCAACATTATTTGCATTGCCGATGAAGTAATGACCGGATTTGGCAGAACGGGAAAGCTGTTTGCCTGCGATTACCTGATCAATAAACCGGATATCATCTGCCTGAGCAAAGGATTAACGGGCGGCACAATGGCGCTTGGGGCTACCGCAGCATCGCAAAATATTTTTGAGGCATTTGCAAGTGAAGACAAAATGAAAACCTTTTTTCATGGCCATTCTTTTACAGCCAACCCCATCGCATGTGCTGCCGCTCTCGCCAGTCTGAATTTACTGGAACAAAATAATTGCATGGATATGATTGGGAAAATTACTGAGCAGAATAAAATTTTTGTTCAAACGCTCTTCGCTAATAACTCAAGGCTAAAAATAAAAAATATCCGCCAGACGGGAACTATCATAGCTTTTGAGATTCAAAGTGGCACCGACGGATATCTCAATAATGTCAGCAACCTGATCACACAGCAAGCATTGCAACACGGAATTTACCTGCGACCGCTTGGTAATACAGTTTACATAATGCCGCCTTACTGCATAAGTGACCTGCAACTGAATCGCATATATCAATTTTTACTGGGATTGATTATCCAGAACTCTGGTGATTATTGATACAATTAAATATAGGATCGTCTTAAGCGATAGATTTGTTTTTAGCTGAAGCTAACTTAAGAACCTGAAATTCGAAAATCATCATCTTTTTCGACATCTTGATTTTCGATGTGTTCTCTGATCATCTCACCTGCAATATTTCCTGAGCTTGTTACAAAATATCGTCTTGCCCACAAATGCTGCCCCCCAATACTGTTTCTGCAAATTCCTATCTTCATCAACTGCACTAATTTGCTCGCCCTTTTCGTCGGAAGGGCGCTTACAAAAAGATGTATATGGTCTTTAGAAACATGCCCTTTTATATTCTCAACTTCATTTTCTTTGCATGCCCGGCGAACCAATTCTCTGCAGCGCCCCGCTACTTTGCCCAACATTACTGGCTTGCAATACTTCGTTATCCAAACTATATGATACCTGATGTCATAAATTGTATAGCTCCCTTTCCTATACATTTGCATCTCGCAAACTTACCGAAGTCTTCGCTTTTTTATATTTAAAAAAAGACCACCAACAAAAAGCCTGTCAAAAACCCTTTGTCTTCATTTATTTGATAAGAAGTTGCCTTCATTTCAAACCAGGGTACCCGATAGCAGAAGAGATATCTGCTGCTGAATCAGAATATAAACTTTGATACATTGTGCAAAAAAAAAGCGAACATGAATTTTTTTACTAAATCTTCTTTTATTATTCTTATATTTTTTTATCCCAGAGTCTATTGTTATTTGCCGTTATAGCAAGTTTGATTTGTCTATCAATCAGCAGCGGTTTAAGTACCTCTGACCTCCCGGATATCTGTATACTGAAAACTAATCAGACTATCTCAGGAAGTGTATAAACTATCCTGATATTTCATGGCTGCCAATCTGTACGCCCATTCAATGAATCATGTCTCTGACATTGATGTTTAGCATTCCTGCAGAAAACCAGCTTTAAAAAATTCCTTTACCTGCATCTTTTATAATCCGCTTTCCTGGAACATCAGATTGATCGTTAATAAAACCCTTTATAAAATGGGAAATTCATCACGAATTTTCCAGTTGCTTTTTTATCATTGTGAAAAGCAGGCAAGCAGTTTATTATTATACTGCTCATTCCAGTGATACTAATTTCCTGTGCAAAAGAATACAGTTGTGAAAATAATTGCAGGATGACGCAGCCTGTTGTTAAGGATACAACAAATAAAGATTCCATACCGGTGGTTAAATACAAATATTTTTCATCATCGTATCATGTATCGCTCGCGGGCACTGGTAACAATGCATGAGCCTATGCCATTCCGACATTTGATAACACTTTGGGCGTTCCGGATACAGTTGAGATCAATATGTCCACCTCTCTATCTTATTATTTAACCTTGCGAAATAATGCAAGCTTCGTGAATTCTTATAGTATCAACATTTCACGAAGAGATTCTTTGTCATATGATTCAATGGTACTTATCAATCATGGTTATACTTACAATTACGGGCTGTAGAATATTCCCGGACTATCGAGCTACACGGATAGCTTATGAGTGATGGGAAATGTTCAATTGACTTCTTTCATCACTGGCCGGCTTGATAAATTTACCGGTGATAAATACCTGACTATCGGTTATAACCCGTTAAGCAACGCTTCTATTGTAGGGAATAATTACAGCGCAGATGGTCCTTTTCATGACAGCACATACATACAGTCAATTTATCACTACAAAAAGAAGATTCCATAAACTGTTTGTATTTCCACCAAGCTTCTGCGTCTCTAATCCCTATAGGTTGGTCGGGGATAACTGGGCTGAAAGGAAGACTGGCTATTTGCAATGACCCTGCATCCGTATTTTGCCTCTATCTCACCGACGGCATTTGTAATGATCTGCACAATGATTGCGGGTGTAGTTTGTACTCGTAAATTTATCAATAAGATTGCTGAAGTTGCCGGTGCTATCCTTAAAGCAGATATGGGTTGAGTGTTTAAAGTGAAACTTATTTTTATTTCATGATTGATTAAAAATTTCAAATGCCCGATAGAGATTTGCTGCTCATTTATTTTTTTAAAAATGGTATTCATCAAATCTTGTGCATGCTGCAATGCATTGTTATCCGGACTGAAGATTTCCAATTCTTCATCAAGCCATGCTAAACTGGCTTCTCCTGCCGCATAGATATCATAATCGATATTCAATGATTTTAATGTGGCAGCTTGCTGATAACCATTCACAGTATTCAACCATTGCCTTATACTATCTTCATCGAGCGAGTTTTGATACAGCAATATCTTGCCTGGATACTTCTCCTCCATCTGTTTTTTGATTTCTATTAACTCTTGTTTGTTGATCAGGTCAATTTTATTGACAACTATAATTCCTGCCTCTTCCAGTTGCTTGAAATAAATATAATTCACCGTTTTATCGAATACGCTTGCGCCATTGCGAAACATCATTTGTAACAGTCTCGCATCTGCAAACACTGAAACAGTTACATGTGCAGCAGGACGAAAACGCAGCAAAGGCTTTAATACAGTTGCAACAATATCCGTGCATGAACCAACAGACTCTGCAAAAATGATTTCTGTACCGTTTGTTTGTATAAGCGAATCAATGCTTGTATCAAGATCATTGTAGTTACAGCAGAAACATCCATTCATTACCTGCCTGTTTGGTATATTAAGATGTTCAAAGAAACCGCCGTCCACTAACTTTATTCCCTGATCATTAGTAATGACACCTGTTTTTATTCCCTGTTGCATTAATGCACGGCTTGCGTATTGTATGGCGGTCGTCTTGCCGCTGCCTAAAAACCCGCTCAACAAATGTATTTTCATCTTTTGTTTTTATGATATTGGCTGATAGCAATCGCAATCTGCCTCGCATTTTGGGACATCCATTTTTACAGGGTATCCGAGCAATAATTCTTCTTTTAATGGAGTGCGCACTTCATCTATGATCACTTCGAAAATAAAATCCTCGCTGGTCAAACCTGATTCCGCGTTCAGGTACACTGTTTTTTTATCACCTGTTTTCAAGCCTTCCAATTGTGCCTGCAGCAAAGGCTGAATTCCAGCACCACCCTGAAGATAACTGACCGGTTTTTTGTTCAGGATATTTTCAAGTATTGCTCCTTCCCTGTTCTTCATGATATAGCGTAGCGATACTATGCAGTCTTTTGCGATATCCATCATCGTTATCCTTGTTTTCCGCTTACGATGGTTTTATTTACTTCAATATTTCCATAAACTGTTTTCAGAACCGGCTTACCTGCTTTCAGGCTCACTGTTCCGAAGCCTGTATCCGTAGAAAGAAAGCTTGTGAAATCGCCCAGTTTAGAATCGATGTGCAATGTCTTCTCCACGGCATCATAACGCACACCAGTAAGCGCCTGCAGATAACCATAGCTCGACAACGCACGTGCGTACCAATGCCCGCACTCGTATTCATTGAACGGGTTTCTGATGCGCCCATCATAGCGGTTGCGCGAAGCACGAAGCACCTCGAGCCCTTCTTTCACATTGCCCATCAGCATTAGGTGAGATGCCACCTGATGCTCAATGCCTGTCCACACTTCATCGCTGTACACAAAAGGAAGTGAAAGCTTTCCACCTTTCGGCCAGCTACATAAAAGCAAACCACCTTCTTCTCCCAGTGCATAAGTGGGGCGCTGTGGATTTGCATGCTCGCTCAGATTTTCTTTCAGATTGTATTTGTGAACTGCCAGCAAATGGCTTTTCAATTTTGAGCTATCAATGGCATCATCCAAGCCGCACATGCGGGCAATCCATGCGCCCAATATGCCATCAGACAAACATCCTTTGCCATACTGATATTTCGGCCCTTCTCTCTCCAGCAATTCTTTTGCTTCAGCAGAATACTCGCCGCCGAAAGATTTTTCAGTGGCAGGATTCTTTGCATTCAAGCCATCTACTTTTATTTGCTGGATAAAATATTCGCCATCGTATAATTCTGTTTCGATTGTTTTCTTTGCCGTGGTAAATAGCTGTTCATATTTTGAAACGTCTTTACCTAAGAATTTCCCCATTGCAATCATCGCATGTAATGCGCCGATATAAAAACTGCAATGCATACCATCAGGTCCCCAGAATTCTATATCGTATGTGTTATGATGCGGCTCTTCGATCACTCCTTTTGAGCGGGGGTCCCAGGTGCTGATGCAATAATCAATGCTTGTTTTCACCATCGGGTACATTCTCTTCAACCAATCATTATCTCCGCTGATGCGCCAATCGCGGTAGACTTTCATGATGCCACCTAATTGCCCGTCAGCAGCGGAATGGAAATCATGCGTGGCAGGTTGTATCGGAAGGTTGGCGCGAAAATTCTGATGCCCTTCTTTGCTCTGGCTTTCGCAAAACTCTGTGTGCCGCAGGCTTCTTTCCAGTGCAGGAAACAAATGCGGGATGGCCTGCGCATAGTTCCACACATGGGTGCAGGAACCGTGGCAACAGCCGCCGCCATCGCTGCATCCTTCAAAGCTCCATAGCCTGCCATCATACTGCCGCATCACCGTAGGTGATTTTAATATAGAAAGATTAGAGGCAACAACTTCTATTACTTCAGGCGGCAAACTGCTTTCATAAAAAGTATTCGTGAACAGTAGGGAATTTTTCCTCAGCACATCATATTGTTGTTTCCAGTAAGTGGTTACTTCTCCAATATCTTTAAACTTGCTGCTGTACCATGGCTTATAAAATTTGCCATCGAAATGTTTATCATATTTATCAAGCAATACATCCGCAGGCGAATTGCAGCAACCGCTATCCGGATCGCAGTTTTCTTTTCGCGTTCCAATATCTCCGTAGTTTAGGTCAGAGTCTGGCGTGTACCATGCCATCATCAGGCGCACTGTTTTTTCTTTCCCGGCAGCTAATGCAAATGGTACATACAAAGTAGCACCCGGCGCATCTTTTTCTACCGATGCTACGGATTTCGTTTCTCCGTTCTTAACCGTGTTCCATGCCATGGTCATCGGGTCCCACCATCCGCCACGGAACCAGCAATGATCCACTACGGTTGCATCCTCATTTGTAAAAACGGCGAAATCTGTCCTGAATGGTTTCTCTGTTGATCCGGCTTCATACAACACAAAACCGTTTTGCATGGATGAAATAGAATTTATCCCTTTATCTATTGCAAGAAAATTTTTTGAGTTGAAAGAGAACACAGCATCAATAGAGGTATTGCTTTTATTGGTGAATTTGTATTCTATAGCGCCCACTGGCAAACTTGAATTATCATCGTCTGTTGGAATGAAAGGGCTCCATCCGGTTACCTGCACCTGTAGAGGCAAATCGTTATCACTAAGATCCAGATGACCAAAAGGAAATTTTGTTTTGAACGATGCATGATGAAAATGCGGCAGCCCAATGGTGGAGCCTTCCTGTCCATTGGCCGAATCCTGCAGGCCAAATTTTTTCCAGTCAGGCACCGGGCCTTCCAACAACTTTGCGCCATTCTTAGTTCCCTTGATGCAAATGGCCGCAAACACGCCGGGCGTATGAAATATCTCCGGCCTATTGCGCACCGACATGTGCGAGATAGCACCTGTGCCTTCCATGCAGAACATGCCGGCACCAAGGCCACCGATTGGGAATGCTAAGCGATTGAGGTGCTCGCCGGTGTAGGGCGCATTGTATGCACGCTGATTTTGCCCTTTATCATCGGCCTTATCACTGCTTTCATTTGCAATATCCTTTTTTTCGCCAGGCGATGTTAAAATATCAACAGGGAAAAAGACAGCAGCAGCACCTCCTGCGCTTAAGTTTTTCAGGAATGAACGACGGTTGGGTTTATTTTTCATAAAGCATGCTTTTGTAATCGGGTGGTAGTGTAAAAACTAAATAATGGTTAGGCCAAGAGGTTTAAGTATAAATAGAATTTAGGAATTTAATAATCAAAAAAAGATAAAATATTACTACAACTATTGGCAAACTTGCTGAAATGGCTTTATTCAATTTGAATATTTTAAAACTTACAAAAGTTACAAGTATCAACCCTATAGGATAAGATACTATTAACAAATAGTCAAAACCTGTAAAGTTACTACTTGGGCTGTCAGACAAAAATATTGACATAAATGTAACAATTGGCCATGCGAATATTCCAATCAGGCTGGCATAATTGAGGTAAACAATCCAAGTGGGGAGATTCTGTTGTTGGAAAATGTAATAGTAAAATGATCTTAATCGTGTAAACATTTCTTTTCATTATTTCAATCCGGCATATCATAGTCTAACTCACAACTTATCGCATTTTCAAAAGCGGTGTTTATAGCCATCAGGTTTTGATATAGTCTCAGCCGTCTTGATTTTAGCTTGATGATAAAGTTATACAATTTAGGGCAACATTCTTTTCAGCCAATGCGTTTCAACATACTTATCTGTTTCAGTAATAGAATAAGAATTTATCAGGTAGCACTTCGATGTCGAAGCGGTTTGATTCCATCAATTCTCCATCCAGATGCGCTAACAAATTTTGCTTTGCTTCGATGATGTTTTTTGTTTTGCACACTTATATAAATGCAGGTTCAGATGTTTTCCTGTTTCTACGATGGACAAATAGAAAAAACGCTTTAATGGAGCAATTATAATCATTTCAAATGACCTGAAGCGGGATTGCCAATGATGACAGTCAGCATGCGTATGTTTTTTCTGCTTACTCCGAAAAGATTAAACCAACAGGATGTTGTTTTCTATTACAAATGGTCTAATAACGTAAAATGAAATGAGTAATGAATAAATATTTTTTTTAATCTGCCCCAAACAATTATTTGTAATTTACTCCGTTAACCAATTCTCAAAATACAGATTTTTCATCCCGTTAGTGAAAGGCCTGATTTTACCATTACACCTTTCTATGAAGTAACGGGACCTGCCTGAAAGCAATCCCACATTTCTTTGTTGATATTTACAAGTACCCTGTAAAATGGAGTTGACTCTTTCATTTAAAAAAAGTGCAAGGAATGGGATATTTTTTGCGCTGCTGGTTTTACAATGCATGTTGGTTTTTTCCAGAGAAGGAAAAAGGTATGGTACTGTCGCGGATTCGATTATTTCCTATGAACCGATTTACGACGGGTTCTTATCTTGGGGGGCACCTTCAAATGATAATTTCACCAACGCAACAGATGTCACAACTTCAATAGATGCAGCATGTGCCACTGGTGGCCATTACTCCAATGTGAGCGCGACCGCTGACCAGTCAAAAGGATCGTGTTGGAGCGGCGGGCCGTATAGCAATGTGTGGTTTAAATTTACAGCCTCATCAACAGGTTTTATTGATATTCAGGTCAAAGTAAATGGAAGCGGCGAGACCATGCGGTATCCGATGGTAGCACTTTGGTCCAGTTCAACCACGCAATTACAGTGTCAAAACCAGCAGGGCTATGGCAACGGCACTTCCAATTTATCAATGAGCTATAGCGGGCTTACATTTGGCACCGTTTATTATATTGAAGTTGACAATTATACTCCCTGGGGAACCACCGGGACCTTTGATTTATGTTTAAGCGATGTTCCAGATTTTGATTACCCTGTCGGTGCTGTAGATTTGACTTCAAGCATTGACGCTGCATGCACAACTTCTGGCGCGTATAGCAACCAATTTGCAACAGCAGATGACAACAAGGCATCCTGCTGGAGCGGAGGGCCTTATCAAAATGTTTGGTTCAAATTCACGGCCACGTCTACTACATTTATCAATGTGCAAGTGAAAGTGAGCGGCACCAGTGAGACCATGCGCTACCCGATGGTAGCATTGTGGAATGCAGGTCTATCCACCCAACTGCAATGCCAGAATCAACAAGGTTATGGCAATGGAGCAACCAGTTTATCCATGAACTATTACGGGCTCACGCCTGGCACCACTTATTATATTGAAGTAGATAACTACACTCCTTGGGGCGCAACCGGTATTTTTGACATTTGCCTCAGTGATGTGCCGACTTTTGATTACCCACAAGGTGCTGTGGACCTAACATCGAACATCGATGCATCCTGCACCACTGCCGGTGCATATAGTAATCAATACGCCAGTTCCGACCATAGCGCAGGCACCTGCTGGAGCGGAGGACCCTATCAAAATGTCTGGTTCAAATTCACAGCCACGTCAACCACATTTATCAATGTGCAGATGAATGTAAGCGGTACTAATGAGACCATGCGCTATCCGATGTTGGCACTATGGAACTCAACACAGACAACGCAGTTACAATGTCAGAATCAGCAAGGATATGGCAATGGCTCGACCAGTTTATCCATGAGCTATTACGGGCTTACGCCTGGGACAACCTATTATATTGAAGTAGATAATTATACACCTTGGGGCGCAACCGGGACATTCGATATTTGCTTAAACGATGTGCCGACTTATGATTATCCGCAAGGCGCAGTGGACCTAACCTCCAGCATTGATGCGTCCTGCAGCACTGCTGGTTCGTATAGCAATCAATATGCAAGCTCCGATCACAGCGCAGGCACTTGCTGGAGCGGAGGTCCTTATCAAAACGTCTGGTTCAAGTTCACGGCCACCTCTACCACATTTATCAATGTGCAGTTGAAAGTGAGCAGTACCAGCGAGACCATGCGCTATCCGATGGTAGCATTGTGGAACTCAACACAAACAACGCAGTTGCAATGCCAGAACCAGCAAGGATATGGCAATGGCACGACCAATTTATCAATGAGCTATTATGGCCTCACACCAGGAACCACTTATTATGTTGAAGTAGATAATTATACACCTTGGGGGACAACAGGGACATTTGATATTTGCTTAAATGATGTCCCGACTTTTGACTACCCGCAAGGAGCAGTTGACCTCACTTCTAAAATAGATTTCGGGTGCGTGAGCGGAGGTGTTTACAGCAATCAATACGCCACGGCGGATCATAGCGCAGGCACTTGCTGGAGCGGTGGCCCCTATCAAAACGTCTGGTTCAAATTCACTGCTACATCAACTACGTTCATGAATGTGCAATTGAATGTGGGTGGTACAGGAGAAACGATGCGATATCCGATGGTGGCATTATGGAATTCAACCCTCACAACCCAGTTACAATGCCAGAACCAGCAAGGCTATGGCAATGGCACAACCAATTTATCCATGAGCTATACCGGGCTCACACCCGGAACGGTGTATTATATTGAAGTTGATAATTACACTCCGTGGGGCGCAACGGGCACATTCGATATCTGCCTTAATGATGTGCCGGGTTTTGATTACCCCGTAGGTGCGGTAGATCTGACAAGCACCATGAACGGATGCACAACCAGCGGCAATTACAGCAACCAATACGCCACCGCAGATGATAGCAAGGGATTGTGCTGGAGCGGCGGGCCATATCACAATGTCTGGTTCAAATTCACGGCGAGCTCAACTACTTTTATCAACGTGCAGATACTGGTAAGCGGAACGAGTGAGACCATGCGCTACCCCATGGTAGCCTTATGGAATTCGACGCAGACCACACAAGTGCAATGCCAAAATCAGCAAGGCTACGGCAATGGCGCAACCAATTTATCCATGAGCTATTATGGGCTGACTCCCGATTCGGTGTATTATATTGAGGTCGATAATTACACTCCCTGGGGCAGTTCCGGGACATTTGATATTTGCGTAAATAATCAGCCCGACTATGATTATCCCCAAGGTGCAGTCAATCTCACCAATCTGAATAACTACTGTTCAACAGGCGGCACTTATTCGAATGCCACAGCAACGCCAGACCATAATAAAGGAACTTGCTGGAGCGGCGGTCCCTACGCTAACCGTTGGTTTAAATTCCAGGCGATCAGCTCTTCAGTGACAGCTACTGTAGATGTAAATGGAACTGGCGAAACCATGCGCTATCCGATGTTGGCGTTATGGGACGCAACATACACCACCCAGCTTGCATGTACTAATCAGGCAGGTTATGGCAACGGAGCAACAAATGGCACGATTACCTACACAGGGCTTACCGTTGGCAACTGGTACTATATATCTGTTGATAACTATACGCCCTGGGGAGCTTCCGGGACATTTGATATATGTATCAACAACGCAACATCAGTGGAATACTATTCGATAGGTAGCGGTGACTGGAGCAATACGGCTAATTGGTCAACCACGGGCTTCTCAGGAACCACTTGTGGCACTATTCCAACGACAGGCAATGTGGTTAATATTCAGGATCACACCATCAACGTTTCAACCGCACAAAGCTGCGCACAAATCAATATGACCGTTTCTTCTTCCAGCACTGGATTAATTGTCAATAATGCCCAGCTTACTGTGCATGGCACATACAACCAGACCAACACGGGGACCAATGCCGATATGATCGCGACCATCCAAAATAACGGCATACTCGCGATCATGGACAATGCCAATTTCACCAGAAGCGGTGGTGCCAATAATTTTCAATTGAACATCAATACAGGTTGCAGTATGTCTGTTGGCCAGGATATGATCTGGACAAGTTCTGGCGGCACCCTCCAAACAAACCAAATGAACTTAAACGGCACCGGGTCGCTTGCCGTTACGAGAGACCTTACTTTGAGTAGCACGGGTGGCATGCAGATATTGCATTCCCTCAATAACAGTTCATCAGTTTCAGTTGGGCGGGATATCATTTTCTCTGCCAGTGCGGCGGGGCTTTCTGAAATCGCTTTGAATAGTACATCGTCGTTAAGCCTGCAACGAAATTTTGTAAGAAGCATTTCTTCTTATGGCACTTTATTTTGCGGAAACAATGCAACACTTACTTTTAACGGCACATCCACGTCTCAAAATATGCTTGGCACCGCAGGCACAGGCGGAGACGCATTCAACTACACGAATGTGGTGATCAACAATACAGGTGGCTACTCCCCTGCAATCATTTTAACAGGTGCAGCTTCTATAACCGGTACATTGACGCTAACATCCGGCACTTTACAAACAACTTCAACAAATCTTTTGACACTTACACCTACGGCCACATCAAGTGTGGGAAGTTCGGCATCGACCAGCTACATCATGGGCCCTATGGCAATCCAAAAGAACACGACTGGTTATAGTGTCCTCAATTTCCCTATCGGCAAATCGACCGATAGCAGGCCCGTGGTACTTACCGTGAACCACAGCAATAATACACTCTATAATTATCAGGCCGAAGTATTCAATGCTTCCGCAACCGCTTTGGGTTATACATTGCCTGCTTCGGTAGATGTCGTTTCCTATATCCATTATTGGACAATCAACCGAACAGACAATACAGGAACGTCTCAGCCGAGTGCAGGTTTATCGGGTAACCAAACTGTGCAGCTATTTTTTGGAAATGACGACAATGTGATTGACGGCAGTTCATTGACAGTGGTTAAAAATACGTACCTGATGCCTACGAACTGGTTTGACATCGGTGGCACAGGTGGCCCAACATACAGCGGTGGCACTAATTTATCAGGGAGTATTACATCCGCATCCGGGCCTTCTTCCTTCAATTCATTCTCAACCTTTACCCTTGGCAACACAAGTTCCGGCATCAATGCCTTAGCCATTACATTGCTTGATTTTACAGCAGTGCCCGATAATAATGAGGTCGATATAAAATGGTCTGTCGCCTCCGGAGGAAACAGCAATTACTATACTGTTCAAAAAAGTCAAGACGGAATGAATTTCCAAACCATTGATGTTGTAAAAGCATCTGCAAACATCACATCAACAAGCAACTATTCAACAATTGATGTGAACCCTTTTTCTGGTATTTCATATTACCGCTTGAAACTAACAGCGACGAATGGGCAGGTCAGTTACTCAAAAATAGTTCCCGTAACACTGATATTGTCCCAGGATGTGTATTTTAAAATATATCCTAACCCCGCCGAAGCAAAAGGTGTTACAAATCTTGAAGTGAAGGGAATGAACGTAAACAGCAATATTGCTGTAAATATTTATGATATTATGGGGAAAAAAGTTTTCGGTAAAAATTTCACGATTGCAGGACCTGGATCAACCCTGTTCAATATAAATCCCGCAACGATTTTCCAACCTGGTTTGTTCATGGTAATTGTGAGCGAAACGAGCAGCAACAAAATATTATTCAGGCAAAAACTATTGATACGCTGACAGGAATAAATTATCAGGCTGAATCATTCGAGCAGATTATCAACATTGTCAGCATAACCTGCACCAATGGGAATGAACAATTGCTTTATCCATACCGAAGTTTTTTCAATCTTAGTGATGTGTTTTTTTGAAACAATATAAGAGCGGTGAACCCTGATAAAAGAAGAGGCCGGAAGCAGTTCTTCAGCCTCACTCATGGTGAGTCGCGATAATATTTTCTGATCCTTCAGAACAAACTGCATGTAGTTGCCACTGCTCTCCAAATACAAAATATCATCCAGCAAAATTCTTATCTGTTCATATCCGCTTTTGACGAAAAATGATTCGGGCAGAGATGAAATATTTCCGTTGCCATTTTTCAGTTTGTATTGTTCATATGCTTTATTACATGCTTTTAAAAACCGTGATTGCGAAAATGGCTTCAGCAAATAATCAATCGCATCCAGTTCAAAACTCTGCACGGCATGCTCACTGTATGCTGTAGTGAATATCACCATCGGATGACTGGGAATGGCTTTAATTAAATCAATTCCCGAAATATCAGGCATCTTGATATCGAGAAATAACAGATCAATCTTTTCTTTCTGCAAAAAATCAATTGCTTTGAACGCATCGGTGAAGGACCCTTTCAATTCAATAAATAAAATCTTCGATGAAAGGTTTTTGATCACTTCGAGCGCAATCGGCTCATCATCTATGGCAATTGCTTTGAGCATGTTTAGATTGTCTTATCAAAAATAGATGCTTCTTTTTGTATTCAACATCATTTACTCGTCTTCAGTTTTTCCAGTTTCTGCCTGGTGTCAGTTGTCTCCCGAAGGGATAGCGATTTGGAATAGGATTGCATGGCTTTTTGTTTATCGCCTTTCTTTTCGAAAAAATCTCCCATCGAATCGTAAGCATTAAAACTTTCAGGATAATTTTCAATATTCATTTCAAAAAAGTACTTAGCTCTTTCAAACTGGTTCATACTCATTAATTGGTAAGCAATTCCATTTACAAATTGTTCCGGAGGAAAAACGCTGTACCCCATCCGCCTGCTTATTTTTTTATAATGCATACTTAAAATAGTGTCTGCATTATAAGACGGGTTGAAAAATTCCGAATATGGAAAATCAAGTTTATAAAAACTAAAAAGAAACCTTAGCCCATCATATGTCGCAACAAGTGGAACAGACTGATGATCGTAGTCAGGATAATATTTAGCTGAAAATATCAATTCATTTTTTTTGTTATCGTTTAAATAATCTCTTAACTGAAATGATGCCCTCATGATTGGACCTATAATCCCAGTATCAATCCCACTATTCATCGTATTAGCAATAGCAAGATATAAAGAACTGCCACCGAAATTATTTTGTTCAAGCGCTTTGCCCGTTTCGTTTAGGATTTTTTTGTTATCCCATATCATAGTAGGATCAATTGCAACGTATGCATTGAACAGGCAGGTGTGATTTATCATCGTATAAACAGACATCAGCCCACCCAATGAATGGCCAATAAAAACCCGGTAGGGCGCCGTTGGATATGCGGAATCAATATGCGGAATCAGCTCCTTTTCAATGAATGATATAAATCTTTCACCACCACCGGAAGTTCTTGCCGAAATGCTGTCCATGTTTGGTGCGGAGGCAATATGCGTTGGCGTAAGGTCGCGAGTGCGATCAGTATTCGGAATTCCGACGACAATCATTTGAGGGAACGAAAGATTGCCACTCCCTTCGCCCAGAAGTTCGGCAATACTGGTCAGCATATTAAAACCAGGTTCCCAGCCATCCAGCAAATAAATGGCAGGATAATGTAGTTGTTCAAAAATCCCATCGGGTGAATTATTGGTTGGGACATGAACCCATATCCGCCTTTTTTCATTCAGGATTTTAGAATAAACACTGTCTTCCTTACCAAGAACTGCCAAATTATTTTTTTGTGCATGAAGTGTGCATGCAGCAAAGAAAGTTAAACAAAATGTCAATAATTTCATTTTGGATGTATTTTATTAATGAATACTATGTTTTTAAGGTTGAATAGATAATTGCACAAAGAATTCTTTTCCATCACCATTCACCGATATCTCGAATTTACCTCCGTAGATCAGTTTCAATCTTTCAAGCACATTCTTAAACCCGATTCCCGATTTCCCTTCTTCGGTGTCATTATCCCTACCCGGATGCATGCTGTTACGCACTTCGAAAAGAATATTTTTTTCACTGCATGCCAGATTAATTTTAATCCACGATTTTTCTTTCAGGCTGATACCATGCTTGAATGCGTTTTCAACAAAAGGTATCAATAGCATAGGCGCAATTTTATAGTTGCAATTTTGGTCGCTGATATTCTCTTCAATGCTGATGTCCGCAGAAGATTGTGTCCGTAATTTTTGCAAAGCGATATAATTTTTCAGGTATTCAATTTCATTGCTCATCTGTATAAACTCAAGATGGTTTTCGTGCAGCATAAAGCGCATCATATCGCCAAGTTTTTGAATGCCGCTTGCCGTGCGTTCTGCATTTTCCTGTAAAGCTGTTCCGTATAGCGTGTTCAGCACATTGAATAAAAAATGCGGGTTGATCTGCGAGCGGAGGAATTGCAGGTCGGCCTTTGATTTTGCAATTGTTTTTTCTGCACCTCGCAAAAGCTGCAGCTCGTCCTTTTTCCTTTGATAAACCAGCCAACTGATCGGTGTGATGACAAATAATTGAACGGCTATGCCGAAAACAAATCCGAACAAAAGCTTCTCATGCATGAAAAAAAGAAATGGAAAAGTGCATAGGATAGCTGTCGTAAATAACCTAAAAAAAACAGACGGGTCACTGAATGGCCTTTCTTTTTTAAAAGGGAATAGCCAATAGAGGTTGCTCATGTACATCAGTAACAATGAAGGGACTATCAGGAAATAAGCAAGAAAAGAATCATAGTTGCTGATGAAATCAAACGAAATCAAAAAGAAAGGCACGAGCAAATATTCAATGAGGACTAAGGTTACCTGATTGCAGATTAGTATCATGTAATCTCTTTTGCCACCTGGCTTTTCAATAAAACTGATAACAATCTCACGAATGATTACATAAATGGCGTATACAACAAGTAATAAAGAAATCATTACATAACCCTGAGAAATGCCCAATTGCGATCTTATCTGATCTTTATTAAAAAAAATGGAAAAGCCCGGATAGTTGAACTGCCATTGGTGCAGATAATAAATAGCAATATCAAACGCAGTACCTGCAATAAAAATAATCACCCCGATTTGAATGAAGACCCACATATATCTTTTGAAAATTTTTTTTGCAATACCCTGAAATGCTATTTTTTCAAGTGATACAGAAATTTTTGAAGTGCCCGCTTCAAATTTTTTCGGGAACAAGAGTCTTGGAATAGTGAAAATGTTCACAAACAGATAAGTAAGATAAATAACCAGCCCCGCTGCAATCTGCGGAATGAGCTGATTCCGGTAAAAATTAAATGCCAAATGGTTGTCCTCGAAAGGCTTCGCAAACCTTTTCGTTATTGCATCTGCAGGCAGATGGTACATGCTCCATAAATAGCTGGTAAGCAAAATAGCGGATGCCATCGTAGCGAATATCATTTCATGCTGTCTCCATCTTATTTTCATGACAAATAATTTTCAGCAAGATTAGACCAACAATAAAAACATTTTCATGCAAAGTGATGAAACAGGTGGAAGATGTGACGAAATGGAAATAAGTATTGCCATTGTGGTATAAAAAACAATATTAATTTGCAGGATTGTTTTGTTTGGTTATTTTAGAAATATGAAGCAACCCATCAACTTCCTGAACCTAAATAATTTCCATGCACGGTAAATACAGCCAGACCAGGGCAGCATTCGCTATTTCGAAAGCCAGTCTGGTAGCCATGTTGCGCAGCCCAATATCTGTTGTTTTTTCCTTGCTGTTCCCTGTCATTTTTATCATCGTGTTCGGCGCTATGGTTGACAATGCCGCTGCAAAAGTGAAAGTGAGCCTTGCACCCGGTTGCGACACCAGCAATCTTATTTACCGGACAATTTCTTCTTTAAAAATTATCAAGTTGCAACCTCCGATGTCCGCTGATGACATGCACGATGCATTGCAGAAAGGACAGATCACTGCCATACTTGATATAAAAACGCAGATTGTCGGAGGTATATTCCCGCATTCTAATGTGCTGCTCACAACTTCGAATTCGTCTGCTGATAAAATATTCCTGTTGCAATCTGTGATCAATGAATCTATCAGCACAATGAATCAAAAAATATTTCCCAAAAACCCGTCAATTGCAAATGTTTCCGTTACAAAAATCCCCGGCAGAGCTTACAAGCAAATTGATTTTATCCTGCCGGGACAGTTAGGCTTTTCACTATTGATGGCCGGCGTGTTTGCTTCTTCTTTTTTGTTGTTCAGCCTGCGGCAAAGCCTGGTGCTTAAAAGATTTGCTGTTACGCCCATCACACGCACTTCTCTTATCCTGGGTGAATTGCTGAGCCGGCTTTTCTTTCAGATCATCGGCTTCGCAATCATGGTTGCACTCGGCTATTATGTATTTGATTTCACATTGGTGAATGGCTTGCTCACCTTTCTTGAAATGCTGGCCTATTCAGTCATTGCGCTGATTGTTTTTATGGGCATTGGCTTTATCATCAGCGGAATGATCTCGGATGAAAGCGCCATTGCTCCAATCGCCAATACCATCACGCTGCCGCAGATATTGTTATGCGGCCTTTTCTTCCCGGTTGAGAATTATCCGCACTGGCTGCAGGCTTTCTGTAAAATGTTGCCACTTACTTTTTTTGTTGACGGCTTGCGCAAGATCGCATTCGAAGGAACGCATATCTGGCAAATGCTGCATGAATTAATTGGCATGTCTTGCTGGGCGGTAGTCGTGGGCGTTATTACAATAAAAGTTTTCAGGTGGGAATAAGAGAAGTTTGTAGTTTGTAGTTTCAAGCTCCTATTAATACCGAGTTGCCTTTATTGCGTTTTTTACCTTTATATAACAGAGTTCAGTAATTTTATAACCACTATTGGTTCGCTCTCTTGCACGATCAGAACTCTATGGAGCGCCATAGAAACATAGTTTCTTTATATTTCAAATCAGACAAATCACTTAGTTGTATTCGGATGAAACGTGCTCCAGGAATGCCAGAACTCCTGATAACTTTGAATAGGTTGTAATTTTCTCCCTTTCAAAATACCTTCAACACATTCACCATTCATATTCCAGGAAGAATTCGTATTTGCATCCGTAAACGTTTCCTTACTGATTTCTTTATTGAACTGAAGACAGGTGCCATGCACATCCCTGTTCCACACATGAAAAGTAGCCGTGTCTTTTTCAAGCACAATGATCAATGGCAGGCCGGGCAAAGAATCCGGAATAATTTTATTTTTAACTAATTCGTTCCAGTCATATGCTTTTGCATACAATCCATCTAAAACCCCGACAACCCATGATTTCATTTTCCATGATGCTGAATCCCTTTTTTCAAGATGGCTTTTCACTGTGCCTTTGTCATAATCAGCAAGGTCATCATAGTCTTTGTTGAAAATAGTATCCCGCTGAAGTATAGCAGAATTTGGATAGTCTCTCAACCATGCAGCCAGAGTTGATTGCCGCGAAGAAATTTCTTTGAGAGAGGTTCCCTTCAGCGGCCCGGCAATTGCGATACCTGTTGCCTGTTGCCACCAGCTTTTGGTTGTGGCATCTTCGAACATGGCATTGAAATGATCCATCCCGACCAGCCTGAACGTTTCATCTTTGCCATTCACACTTGGGCTAAAAGCCCTGCCAGTCCTGCATACTGTGCAATAGGTAACCATCACAGGAGTGCCGCCGATAGTGTCCCTTACCTGATGATGATAGCCTATGATTTGTATCGGGTATGCTTTTGCTTCTCCATTAATTACCACACCGATCACAAGTTTATTGCTATCTATTTTGCTATTTGCCGCACTTGCAAAATTTTTATTTTTGGGCTGATAAAACATTTTGTCCGCTTCAAACCGGAAATTGAAAAAGAAAAAAATCACAGCATAAAAGACCAGCACTATTGAGATCAGAATCTTTTTCCAGTTTTTATCGTTCCGAAATATCTGTATAACCGGATAGGCAATAAGCAACAAAGCAATTATCCTTATCCAAAATATGTTGTTGTCGATGTTGTAAGCAAGATCGATTGTATTTGCATGCTGACTTCCGGGAAATGGCATGATAAAATAAACACGCAATATCTCCACAGCAAAAAGCAGCAAAAGTCCTGCGACCAGTAGAAAAAGTTTCATAAGCATAGCAATTATTTATCCGCAAAATGAAAAGAAGAATGTTCCAGACGGAGGATATCTGTATGATTTAGCTGCTAAGTGATCAAAAACTCCCGTTCTTGTTTAGGGTTTCTTTTCCCAAAAAAAATATCTATCAGTATAGCAGCGCCAATCAAAAAGCCCAGCACGTAAACCAATATAGAAAGTATACCAGCACTACGCAGTATGGCAAATGGAATACTTAGCATTCCGATAGCCATATTAGCGACCCCAAAAAGACAATAAACAAATTTTCTTCTGAATTTAACTCCTTTGTCGTATCTCACAAAAAGCACAACAACCCCCAAAAGGCCAAAAAAGGCCGATAATATAACCATTACAAGAATAAAAAAATTATCGCTTACCGATCCGTTAGGATATGTCTCAACTAAAGTAAAAATAATTCCTATGGAAACAAGTACAATTGATTTCCAAAGGTGTTTATAATATGTTCTGTTCAGCTTCAAGAATCAAGATTTTAGCAGTTAATTATTTCGTCTAAAATTATAATTTTTTTTTGAAAAACAGTTTTCGATTTTGATTTGCCATTGCTTAACAAAGCAAGAAAAATAAATGCTACCCGATTGAATGAAAACCCGGGTTGACAGATTTTATTCCACAGGCATAGCTGAAACGGAAAAAAATAGCCAATCCTGACGCGAAAATTTTTGAAATGCATGAGAAGAATGGCTAACCTGAAAGACTATCCCTTTAATAAGAATTGTTTATTTTTTTTGAAAACCCTTAAAATAAATTCTTGCTTTTTATTTTATTTCATTAAAATTTGTAACGTCAACGTTCGCACTGCTCAACTATTTAAAATTATTAACCATGTCCAGAAGAAGAGATTTTATTAAAAGCTCAGGCGCATTGCTTTTTGGAGGTCTTGCGACAAGCAGCAAAATCAATCCATTTTTTTGGGAGCCAAAAACTTCAAAGCCTGTTGGCCTGCAGCTTTTCACATTGTTCAATTTTATAGATGATGACGTGCAGGGCTCTTTGAAAAAAGTGGCTGACATAGGCTATAAAGAAATAGAAAGCGCTTTCAGCAAAAAAGGCGGCTATTATGGCATGAAACCGAAAGAATTTGCGTCGCTGTGCAACAACCTCGGTTTGTCGTGGCAATCACATCATGTTCTGGGTGCGCCATTCAAACTGCCATCGGGAGCAAAGCTGCCAACCACGCCAGATGGAAAGCCAATGGTCATTCCGCCAATGCGCAACCTACGGGATGACATGCAACAGTTGGTGGATGAGGCATCTGAAGGCGGCGTTCATTATCTTGTTTGTGCCAATACCCCCACAGCTACACTGGAAGAAATAAATAGCTCCATAAAAGTGCTCAATGCCACTGCAGAAGCTTGCAAAAAAGCGGGACTTACATTCTGCTATCACAATCACGACATGGAATTTCATGAAATAGAAGGAAAAATCCCGTATCATTTATTACTATCAGAAACTAACGCAGATCTGGTAAAAATGGAAATGGATATTGCCTGGGTCACCAAGGCCGGTGTTGACCCGATTGAGCTATTCAAAAAACATCCGGGGCGTTTCCCTCTGTGGCACGTAAAAGATATTTCAAAAGATCTGCAGTCCGTGGAGCCGGTTGGCGAAGGAATTATTGACTATAAAAAAATTTTTGAGCAGGCGTCTACCGCAGGAATGCAACACTTTTTTGTGGAACATGATATGCCTAAAGATGCTTATGCAAGCATCAAAGAAAGCTTTAGCAATCTGAAAAAAATATTGGGGTAACCCTTCAATCACAGAACTATTGCCAGCCAGCATATTTCCGACCTTATTCCTGCTAAAAATCATCAGCTTCGAGATAAGCTTTTATCAATGCAAGTTCGCCTTCTTTACCAGGTTTTGCATTGCCATGCTCCATTCCTAAAATACCTTTGAAGCCTCTATCGTAGATATGCTTGAAAATATTTTTGTAGTCCATCTCACCAGTGCCAGGCTCATTCCTTCCGGGATTGTTACCGATTTGAAAATATCCGATCTCATCATAAGTCAGGTCAATATTTTTAATCAGATTTCCGGTATTGCGCTGGATATGGTACATGTCAAATAATATCTTACATGAAGGGGAATTTACTGCTTTGCAGATAGCATAAGCCTGATCTGCCGTGCGCAAAAATAAATCAGGCGTATCGCTCAATGGTTCGAGCACCATGATAATCCCGTGTGGTTCTAAAATTTCAATACCTTTTCTTAAAGCGAGAATAATATTAGCTGTTTGAATCCCCTCAGGCAAATGCCTTTCAAAATCCCCGGGCACAACCGTCGTTAATTTTCCACCGCAACGTTTTGAAGTTTCAACTGCGCCACGACAACCTTTCAAAAATATCTCCACATATTCCGGCTTGCCTGCAGCGAGTGTATTTTCTCCATTGCCGCCTTTGTCGAGCACAAAAACACCCATGCCCATTCCAAGTTTTGCAAGAGCATCTCCTATTTTTTGCTGTTCCTGTGGCGGCCTCTCCATCATGCCATTGTCTTCGATAGCACGAAAGCCATGGTCGTAGCCAAATTTTATCTGCTCTACAAAATCATTGCCTGCGAGGTTTTCGAACATGCCGTCATGAATGCCATAACGCAAATGAAAAGGCTGATCCGCGTTTGGTATATTTTTATAGTTTGTTGCTTTTGCAATTCCTGATGCCAATAGAGAAGCTCCACTTAATAATGAAGACTGAAGAAAATGTTTGCGTTGCATAACCTGAAATATTTTTTCAGGTTAAAGATATGGTTATCGCACGAAAAAATATTATTAAAACGATTGCGCAATTTTTAAAGGCATCTCATCATACGTTCTACCGCCAAGTTCACGGCCCGCTTTCTTCTTGTTAATGCCGCCCCATTGTTTGAAAAAGAAGGAAACTCCTTGCTCCTGACATTGCTGGCGAATATCCCAAACCCACCACTCCTGCATCGGGCGCGCTTTTCTGCCACTCTCTCCTCCGACAATTACCCAGTCAATGTTCTCTAAATTCATATCCATCAAATGGCCGATCAATGGTTCGCAGGAAAGGAATTTTGTTTTTGCATTAATGTTCCGCAAATCATCAATGCGCTGTTTTACTTTTTGATTCTCTACAGAAACGCCCATCCAGATATTGCTTGTCCAGTTTAGCAAATGATGAAGTTCTTTCAACCTGTCTGCTCTTTTTGTGAGTACCTGATATGTATGTTGAGGTGTATCATTCATCACTGCAAAAACTTTCTGAATGAATTCAACCGGAATTTCAGGATGAAAAAGGTCGCTCATAGAATTCACAAAAACAATTTTGTTACCGCTCCATGAGTAAGGAATATCCAAAGCATCTTCATGAGTTCTTATTTCAAAACCGTCTTTATATTTTTCAATGCCCATTGCCTGTAACCGTCTTGTCATTACTTCAGCATAGCAATATTTGCAACCTGCTGAAATCTTTGTGCAGCCAGTGGTTGGATTCCAGGTCATTTCGGTCCATTCAATACTGGATTGTGCCATATCAAAACTTATATTGGTTTTACAAAAATCTTTTTTAAATGCTCATCTTCCAAATAATATCCAATCGCGTCAGCACCACCTTCAGTAGTTACTTTTATTTTTCGTTCCTTTTTTAGCTCCTCTAAAACTTTCCTACTATGCTTTGGTAGGTGATTATTTTCAAGTCCAAAATCAAATATTTCCTGATTAGTCATCCCTTTTCTTTTTTTCAACTCTTCGTAAAGCAAAAAGCTATAATTCTCGTGATCTACACTTTCAAATAAATCATTTCCAAACTGATTTTTATTAACCGAAAAAACTTTTCCATCTTTCTCATCAATTGACCATTTTGCTTCTAGCATCTTTTGAAACCCTCTTTTACTGTTAGAAAAAAAATAAATAGCAAAAAACTGATTTTTTTCCTTTTCAATAAACATAACATCGACATAACCAACCTTTAAATACTTTTTGAATTGCCGGAGTATTCCTTTAATAAATGATACTTGGGTTTTTATTTCCGGAACATCATTTTCATATAACTCTGTAATAAATTCTTCAATGTGCTGACCTGCACTATAATCTTCATCTTTTAATGCTTTGGCAGCAAATCGATGTATAAAGCATATGGGCATAAACAGGAGAAGTTCTGTATTCCCATTTGCTAAGAGGCCTTTTAAAATTTGCGGCTTTGAATATTTGTAACCCCAAGGGTCAAAAAAGCAAAATGCTTTTTCTGAAGAATCTAATTTGTCAAGCCTCTGAATAACACTCCCAATAATATTCTCAAAATTTTCTTCTGAATAAACAATTTTATATTGAGTAGGAAGTATTACTTCCTCAGCAAATCTTTTCACTCTATCAATTTTTTTAATACTTTTTTCAACAACTGAATTCCCAGAGTCATTTAAAAAAATAATAATTTTTTTGCAAACATGATCTGCTGTAGCAAAATGATTTTTTACTGCCTCAATAGCCGCAATTGAACTGCATGCTTTTCCATCAACATCCCTTCCTTCACCTGCGAATAAATCCAATAAATAAATTGTTTTAAAAGGTGTACTAGCTAAAACATTCAGATATATTGATAGATATTTTTTATACAATGCAATTTTAGCCAACGAATGTTCAGGAAGGCGGTATACTTTTTTATTCGAAGTTTTGCTCATAGGCATATTTAGTGTATAACTAAATATATCATTTTATTTCTTCAAAACAACCTCCCCTGCTCACCCGGCCTTCTGAACTGTGTTGTATCCAGATGCCATTCTTCCGCATTCATTCCGTAAAGCTTTCCATATTTTTTATATTGCTGTGCCACCATTTGCGCAATGCTGCCTTCGCCGCGCATGCGCACGCCCCAGCGGGTGTCGTTCACTTTGCCATTATGGCTTTGTTCAATCAGGTGCCATACTTTGTCTGCACGGTCAGGGAAATTTTTATACAGCCAGTCGTGGAACAAAAATTTGATCGCGCCATTTAAGCGTATAAATGTATAGGCAGTGAATGTGGCACCATTATCACGAGCCTCCTTCATTATGCGCTGCATTTCGTGTTCGTTCAATCCTGGAATCATCGGTCCCATCATAATACCCATACGAACTCCGGCGCTGCTCAATTCATTAATCACTTTCAGTTTTTGTTTGGCAGTTGTTGTTCGCGGCTCCATTATCCTTCTCAAATCTTCATTAAATGATGTGATGGAAACCATTGCCGATACCAATCTTTTCTTCGCCATTTCCTGTAGCACGTCTTTATCTTTCAATATCCAGGAATTTTTGGTGAGTATGCCAACCGGTTGGTTGAATTCATTGCACACTTCCAACAACCCTCGTGTGAGGCGATAGGTTTGTTCTGCGGGCTGGTAACAATCTGTGTTGCCGCTGAGCATAATCGGGATGCTTTGCCATTTTGGGTTCATCAAAAATTTGCGAAGTAGTTGCGGCGCATTTTTTTTCACGATTATCTTTCGTTCAAAATCCAGCCCGGCGCTGTAACCCCAGTATTCATGCACATTGCGGGCATAACAGTAAATGCATCCATGCTCGCAGCCGGCATAAGGGTTCATGCTGTAGCTCATACCCACATCCGGGCTTTCCACTTTGTTCACGATGGTTTTCGATTCCTGCTCCATATACTGGGTGGGCACATTCGACTCTTCCCAATCGTCAATGGCTTCAACATGTTCTTTGGTCATTTCATCTTTCAGGAAACGGTTCTTGGTATTTATTTGCGCACCGCGGCCAGCGAGGTATTGCTCAGTTTCTTCTTTTTGCTTGGCAGCGACTTTAAAATGGTCTTGTTGCAACTGGTTGCTCATGTGTCAGATATTTGTTCAGATTATTTTTTGTTGAACCACGGAGACAGAGAGACACAGAGTTGCACAGAGGTAAAATATGCAGAGAGGTTAGCCACAGATTTACAGAAGAACACAAATACTTTTCAATAAAATCTGTGAATCTGTGGCTACATTATAGAATCATTCGCTTGATTCCATCTTTCATTAATGGCACATTAAAATTCATGATATAGCCAAGGCGCTTGCCCGTGAGTTTCAGATAACTTAATAATTGCGCTTCCCACACAGGGTGATAATTTTCCTGCGCTTTAAATTCGATGATAATTAAATCATCAACCAATAAATCAATTTTTAAGCCTTCGTCAAGCGACATATTATTATAAACAATCGGTAATGCCTGCTGTCGCACGAATGGAATATTTCTCTTTGATAATTCGTAACAGAAGCATTTTTCATAAATACTTTCAAGCAACCCGGGTCCTAATGCTTTATGAACTGTGATAGCAATATTCATCAATTGCCATGTCAGCCATTGTTCTCTTTCTGTTATCGGCTTAAAATTATTATTTGCAGTATTCATTTTTATTGAATTACAGTGATACAAAGGCACGGACACCTTCTGTGCCTTTGTATCTCCGTGGTTTAAAATGATAAATAGGGTACAGACTCTCAACCAAATAACTCACCTTGCTTTGTTGAAACGGGCAAATTCTGAAACTCAAATCTTCCGGCAATCTGATAAGCCATATCGCCTACTTTTCTTTTTAACAATAACATGCTGTCGGCAATAAAACGCCCAGTAAAATTTTTGTTCGAATATTCCAACCAACCTTTTTCATATTGCCAGGGCTTCAGTTGCCGTGCAATTGTTAGGTGAGGCTCATCAATAAAATGGGGTTTGTGGTCATCATCAAGCTTCAGCAATCTTTGCCATGGCTTGATTTCTTTTACCAGATTTTTGATCGGCTCTTTCGTCGTCACATTTATATATATAGTGTGTGACGGGAAGCTTCCAAAATCTTTAAGTTCCACCTTGATCGGATGGTAACCCATCGCCACGATTTTCAGCCTGTTGATGATTCTTTCTTCCATCATTTCCAGTTGCATGAATTTGGCGAGTGTTACGTACGGCTTGCCCCATTTGGCATTTGGCGTTTTATATGTTTCATAAAAATCTTTTTTCACGTTCATGATTCTGTTCCGTAATTCTTCATGCGGGTTCAGGATCAGCAAATACTCATTCTGCCTGTACCCTGCATGCTGCATAATCGAAACCTGTTTTTGCGCTGCTATTTTTTTCATAAAAAAATTTGTATGATTAATAATTTAGCATAAATTTACTAAATTAATTAGTAATACAAAAAATAATTTT
>Ga0302280_1000536_pt1 | contig 33718 bp, 67 predicted proteins | sample III_Fen_E1_1_FD_198771 | JGI IMG/M metagenome (GOLD analysis project Ga0302280, IMG submission 198771) | Peat permafrost microbial communities from Stordalen Mire near Abisko, Sweden - III_Fen_E1_1 | ecosystem: Environmental > Terrestrial > Soil > Wetlands > Permafrost | place: Sweden: Abisko... | reverse complement strand
TCTTTTGGTGAGAATCCAGCAACAGCCAATTCCATAACATAATGTAATTCATCTACACGAATCACATTAAATGGAGGATAGTTTGTTTTCTTGTGAAAACTATCAAGATCATCAAAAAACTGATCAAAACCAATTAAAGAGTGATATAAATTTAATATTTCTGGATTTCGAATAAGCGAGGATTTAGTGAGCATTGTCATAATATATTTCTCCTATATTTAGCAAGTATGATTTAGTGAACCCCGAAGGCATCCACATCTTTATTTATACCAGTAATTAACATGTTTGTCAAGAAAAATAAAATATTATTTTGATTTTACCATTTTTTTCTTTTCAAATATTTCAATTTTTGGTAATTTTTGTTTGTCGATACAATCTTCAAAAAAAGTAATTTTTGCTACGTCACGTTTTTTATATTCTGGTAGTAGATATAAATGCATTAACATCAATTCATCACAAATTGATCGAAGCCCTCTAACTCCAGTTTTTTCTGTTTTTGCTTTGGTTGCAACTGCTTCTAAAAATTCAGGTGTAAAATCTAAATCAATTTCATCTACAGAAAAATAAAATTTATAATCGGTAAGAATATTATTTTTGCTATTATTCAAAATTTGTAATAATTCTTCTTTAGTTAATTCTTTTGTATATGTTTTTATTGGAAATCTTCCAACAAATTCAGGAATCATGCCAAATTCTATAAAATCTTCGGTAGTATATTCTGATTCCATATTATTCATTCCTGTAATATTATCAGTAAACCCAATACCTTTTTTCTTTTTTAATCGTGAAGTTACAATTTCGTTTAAACCTGTAAATGATCCTCCGCAAATAAAAAGAATATGAGAAGTATTAATTTCTGCCATTTTAGATGACCTTTTTAATTCAAAATTCATACCAAGTGGAATAATTGAACCCTCGACCATTTTTAATAATGCAGATTGTATACCCGATACTCTTCCATCATTAGCTGATACTCTTGTTTTTCCAATCGCAATTTTATCTATTTCATCCAAAAACACAATACCATTTTCTGCTGTAGCGATATCACCATTGGCCTCAATTAATAATCTAGATACAATCGTATCTACATTTTGGCCAATATATCCAGCTTCGGTTAAAGTAGTCGCATCAATTGATATAAATGGCACATCTAAAAATTTAGCTATTGTGCGAATTAGTAAACTTTTGCCACTCCCACTTGGTCCAGTAATCATTAGATTGCTTTTACTTAATTCATCATTATCTTGGCCATACAACATTCTTTTATAATGATTTACTATGCTTACACATAATGCAATTTTTGCTGGTTCTTGGCCAATAACATATTGATCCAAAAATTCACGAATTTTCATACTATCTAATTGTTCAGCCAATTGTTTTTTTTCTGCTTCTTTTGAAGCTACTTGTGGAGTAACAGACCCTTTAATAAGACCACCAAATAAAAAAACACATTTATCACATATTGCATAGTTTCCACTAATAACCATTTTTAAACTTTTATCTCTAGATTTACGACAGAAAATACATGTTATATTATTTTTAATCATTATTTATTTTGCCATGGAAATGAAGTTTTTAATTGAGGATAAGATATTTCGGTAGGACACATCATTATTGTCTCCTGAAATCTAAATTGAAATGACACTAGTATTTATTAGTTATGATTGTTTTTGTGTTTATTTTATTAAATACATTTTTTTATACTTGGCCATTGTATAAAATATAGGAATACGACTATAACCACCAATTAACAAAATTCCACTACATTTTGCATTCGGTGCAAATCTTTTTACTTCTGCAATAATAGTATTAACTGTATTTCCGCTTTCTATAAAATCATCAATAATAATAAATTTTTTTGTTTTAATATATCCTTCTACCATACTATTACTATGAGAACCCTCAATAGATTTTCTAATCATGATTAGATGTTTTTTACATTTAATTGCAAGAATAGGAGCTAATAAAGCGCCACTCATTCCTCGAAACGCAAAAGAATCAAATTCGATTTTTGGAATAAATGTTTTAGCTTTTTTTATTGATGAAGTAAAAGTTGGATGATTAAGGTATACTGATAGATAATCAGAATTAAAATCTTTAATAACAGAACTCATATTTATTCCATTCTAGCTAAAATAGCTGTTGAATTATCATTATTTTGAACATCGGAGACGGCATGAACCAATTCTTCTGCACCAATTGGTAAAGTTTCAATAGCCTTTACAATTCCAATAACTGCATTTTGATTAGCATGAGATGGATCAATTAAACCATCTGAATAAACCAATATCCAACTAGTTTTGTTAATTGGGATATGAAAAATTTCTGGTTCTCTATTTAATACTCTTGATAATTCACGATCACCAAGGGCACGACTCATTTGCAAACCTTGTCCATTATATACATTTCTATCAAATAGATAACCACGATTTGTGTCAACCCATCCACCACGTGCTTTAGCTTCATCACATTCTTTTGCATTTGTTCGAACATTATGTTCAGGTGATTGCCACAATGAACCAGAGGATGTTTTAATTAAAACACCACTATCTCCTAAAATTGCAACATGTGCTTCGTTATTTTTAATCAAAACAATTGCAGCCGTTGATCCACAATAACTATAATTTGTTTTTTCATCTAATTTTTTAACAAGCTGTTTTAATGTTTCTTCGGGGTCTTTTTTTATTTCTTTACTAATATGATTAAAAATCTTTACAGTATTATCTGCACAAAAATCCGAAACCTCTTCTCCACCATGTCCATCAAATACACCCAAAAGAACACCAGTTTTCATAATTTTTATAAATGATCTATCTTCTTGATATGGTCTATTATTTTGTTTTGAAAACTGTGTTATTTGCATTTTATTTCCTTTATTAATTGGTTGCTTTATTTTTGATTATAGTTGCGGTGTTTATAGCATCTGATATAAGTTGAGCTACTCTTCCATTATCAGATGGAAATTCATACGGTGGTGGACATTGTTCATAAATTTCTTTTTGTGCTTTTAGTAAATATTCTAAAGCAATATCAACTGTTTTCTTCATCATTATCCTCTTCTTTGTTTTCTTTACTATTTTTAATTGTGATTAACTCACATTGAGCAAGAGAGATTATCAAACAATAAATTGAACACAATAATCCTCTATAAGACCATGTTCCAACAGATATAAAAAATATAATAATAGATAAAAAACCAATCCATTTACTGCGATTTGTTGCTTCTAACTTATATTTCATACTATTCCTTTCTTATTTAGATTTTAACATTTTACAATTTTCATTATGCCATCGCTTAATTAATGGTGGAATAGTAGAAAATCCACACACTTTACATATTGCTTTAGGGGCAGTTGCATGATAATCTTTCATTTTCTTTCTACTTTCTTCAGAATGATTTTTTCCATAAAAACCATTTTCTTTTCCCTTGAATTTTCCTTTGCTTCTATTTTTTCGTTCTTCTGACCACAAATAAGATTCTTTAGTTCTATTTTTTGCTGATAAACTCATCTTTTGCTTAGTTTTATCTGATCGAGTTGAACCTATTTGTTTTTGTAGGATTTTTTCCCTTTGTTGTGGAGTCCATGCCTGACCTTTTTTCCCTTTATGTGATTGTCCTATTTTTTTCTTTGTTTCATCAGAATGCTTATAACCTTTGTGTCCAAGAACCATTTTTTCAACTGTTTCTTTAGAATGACCGGTGCAATAAAATTGTTTATTACCATTTGATTTATTAAACCAATTATCACTTTGGGCAGCTTTTAATCGTCGTAATACAATTGCTTCCCATGCTCTACATTTTAAAGGATCATTAAAAATTTTTCTAATTTCAAAAATAAAATTAATAACTCCTTCTAATTTTATTAATTTATATAGTTCTTTGCAGCTTGAAAAATATGTTTTTCCTAATTGTGATGGGTTGCTTCTTTTTCCGTATCTACAACCATAGTATCTTTTTCCTGATGGAATATGAGTAATTAAATATGTAAATGGAATCATAAAATACCTCCAATAAAACCCAGAAGTATTTATCAAATTTATATAAATTAATCATATATAAATGAAATTTTCTCTAATAATGGTTTTATAGGACTTGCATAAAAACCGCTACATGAAATTGTATTAAACTCTACAACTTTGAATTCATCATTTTCAAGTTTACAAATATCCATCACAATATTTTGTGATGGCATCCAATCTCTAGACATTTCTCTGGCTTTATCCCAAACATAATCAGAAATTGGTTCTCGTATTCTCAATAATCCATTGTGTTTATATTGAGACCCTGTAACTACTTCTCCATTGATTATAAAAAATCTCCACTCTTGAACAATGTTTTGAACTGGACTAATCACTAACCTATCTTCATCTTTTAAATGGGAATATTCTTCAATCCACCATTTATAATCATCACTTTCAAGCACCATTCCAGTTAAAATTTTTGGATCGGAAGATTTTACAAAAAATTCTTTGTCGATCCAATTTTTTCTAAGTTCTCCAACAGTCATATATGTTTGATTTTCATTGAGAAGATCGTTTCGTTTTCCGCACCAATTTTTAGGATCAAACCATTCAGGTTTAAACCACACACCGGGCGAAAATGAAAGTTTGGATACAATTTCAACCAACCGAGTAGAACCATAAAACATAGTTGGAATCGTTGGATCAATATCGTCAATACCCACAATAGTATCAGTAAAAGGTATAACACCACATGCAATTCTTGTTGCACCAATCTCATCAATTGCTTTTACTAATGGAGCAACATTATTATCTAAACAAGCAAAAGTAACACCCGAATTTTGGATAATATATTGCATTGTTAGCTCTTTTCTTTTTGAACCGTTACTTCATAATTTTTAGAAAAATATATAAATATATTATATGAAAAATTGCAAACAATGTCAAATGATTTTTAATAGAACTGATAAACGAATAAAATTCTGTTCTTCTAATTGTGCCAATATATTCAGATCGAAAGAATATATAGACAAATATAACCAAAATCCTAAATTATGTAAACATTGTAATTTAACAATACCATATGAAAAACATTATAATAATTTTTGTAATCAATCTTGTGCTGCTTCATTTAGAAATATTAAACGTGGTTCGTGGCCAAGAGATGTTAAAGAAAAATTTTCTCAAAAAATGAAATTTCTTTATAAAGAAGGAAAAATATGTTTACCAAAAGGAACGCGAAAAGGTATACAAAATAAAAATATTACTTCACGATCAAAACCATTTTATGAATGTCATCATTGTCATATTACTTTTAAAAGAGAATTTTATGATCAAAAATGTTGTTCGATTGAATGTCGTGATTCAATTCGTTCCAAAAATAAATGTGCCAAAATTAGAATTTCTTATTTTAATAAAAATGACAATACAGAAACAAGTTTACAATCTTCTTGGGAATTATTTATCGCAAAATGGTTAGATGAAAAAAACATTATTTGGTTGCGTCCATCTAAAAGATTACATTGGTTTGATACTACTAACAATAAATGGAGAACATATCTTCCCGATTTTTATTTGCCATCTTTTAATAAGTTTCTTGATGTTAAAAACCCAATGAAAATGAGGGAGGATGCAGACAAAATTAAACAATTGATTCAACTTTTTCCACTTATTGTTGGTAATAGAGAAGAAATCAAAAATACTGTTTTAAAATGGCAGACCCAGTAGGACTCGAACCTACACTAAACTTGATTCGAATTCAAGTTGACTATCCATTGCCAATGGGTCCATAAAATTTTTGGAACCCCTAGAGAGATTTGAACTCCCGACCTTACGGGTAGAAACCGTTTGCTCTTGTCCACTGAGCTATAGGGGCATAATACTATTTACTGTTTTAATCTATATGCTAAATAACTCATCCACATCCAATCACCAATAGCATCAAATGGGATATAATCTTCACTTTTAGGAAAATACCATTTATTAAAATCTTTTTCTAATTGCACTAAATCTGTAATAGAAATATTAGCTAAAGTTTCATTACTCATATCATTACAACCATGATTACTAAATGCATCTGCCGACAATTCCAATAAACGAGAACTTAACAATCGTTCATATGATTTCATTTATTGCCTTTCTAAAATAAATTTATGGTAGCCCTACTCAGATTCGAACTGAGACAATTCACCAATCTAGTGATAATACGGTTTATAAGACCGCTGTTCTGCCATTAAACTATAGGGCTAAATTACTTTGTATTCTCTATATAAATAGTATACCAATCATTCACTACATCGTCAAGCGTGTAATCAGCATTTATTTTACAATCATAAATCTTATTATCAAGAACTTCACATGTCACAGTGTTAGTAACCAATGAACTTCCAAGTTCTGATGGTTTATAGTTAATGCACAACCGAGACATCAATATTCCTGAAAAAATCCAATTAAAAATATCCACAAAATTTTTGTATATTTCATACTATCCTCTATTTATGCTTTAATTCATCATGAATTCCAAGAATAATCCAAATAAAAATAAACACTACATCAATTATGGCTGCGATTTTCATTTTTTGTCTTTCTAATATTAAACTGTTTGAGATGGAATAACATCATCGCCGTTCCAAGACAAGATATGCATCCGATAATTTTCAACTTGAAATTCACAAAATATTTCAGACCAAGAATCTATTCCTCCCTCGGCCCAACCACCACCTTGAATAGTGCAATTAGACAATTCTCCAGCGGGATGCACACCCCATCTATCTTTATATGCCTTTGTTCGCCGTTGAACATAAAGAATGACAGTCTGTGGTTTTCTATAATCAGGTGCAAAACCATCTTCTGTATCACGAGTTGCAAGTTCAACAACAGCCGTATCTCCGGTTTTTACATTCTTAATAAAATCAGCAGCCGTTACGCTCATTTTTTCTTCCTTTCTTTTTCATTATTACAAGAACTCTTTTAATTGGTTGAACTATCCAATAATTTACAAACCAAATTCCAAGACAAAAATACATCCCACAATTAAAACCATTCCACCAATCACTAGACATTATTTCCTTCTTTATGAATTAATTATTTTTTCGGTTAGCATTCCACAATCCATACAGGTATTAGTATAAACATATCTTTTTCCAATAATTATTGGTTTTGGTTGATCACCAACAACATATGTATACCGAGGAGTAGAATCAACAAGTTCTACTGCATCAATTAATTTCCATGAATCACCATCATAAGTATGACGATGAAACCATTTAGTTAGAATATTCACAACTTTACACCTTCCTGCATCTTTTCACGAAAAATTTCTTCTGACTTTTCCGGTGAAAGTGAAATTAACATCGCAGCCCTATTTACAGCTTCCATAATACGTGGGACATCACCAAATGACCGCGCACGTGCTAGTGCTTCTAGAGAAGCCTTTTCAAATGATGGATTTGAATTCTGTTTCATGAAATACCTTTCTTAAAACAAATTATCAACATTTTTAGTATACAATATATGGATTCATTTGTCAAGAAAAATTTTATGTTGAAAATAAAGAACTTAAAAAGTCATTGTAATCGTGGAAGATGGAAAAAAATTCATATTAAAACCACTACTACCACCGCCGCCCAAGGTTGACTGAAAAGTTATTTGATTTAGATTTGTAACTCCAGAACATGTTGGTGTTAGATAGCTCATAGATGCAGATGTCGTTGGTAATGAATAAGACGCAATAGTTACTGCAAAGGTTGGTCCACCATTACAACTAATTAAAAGTTCACCGGCCCCACCGCCAGCCGCACCACCAATTGTTCCACTTCCATCGTGTGTTGCGGTAAATTGTATTATTCCACCAGCTAGTTGATTTGGACCATTAACAGTTCCGCTTGTTGGATTAACGGAACACGCCGCTGAACTGGAACATGATACTGTTAAACCCAATGTGCTTACATTAAATGATCCATGAATACCTTTGTTTCCAGTTGTTCTACCGGCACCACCAACCGTTTGTGGTATTGACATACATGGTTGTATGACAATCATGATTGATAATAAAATAGGTAAAATCTTCATTATTTAACTCCAACATTCATTGTTTCTGCTCCGGGAGTTATTGAAAAATTACTTTGATTGCATACTGACCAATCAATAATATCATTGGATGCATCTGGCCATACGTTAAAAACCAATCCACCGTTTGCTCCCCATCCAGCAACAGCCAATGGATTAGTTCCAAAACCTGTATTAAAAGCAGATGTTGAACGAGTTCCAACCAAGGTAGCTGTTAAATAACCAGTGCAAGTAAGCGCACTTATTGGTGTTCCAGAAGGCAAAGTAATAGATATATTTTGAGAACTACATATTGCATTTCCATTGGTTCCAATTCCAAAGCTATATGAACCAAGCGAACATGTTGTAGGAGCGGAAGCTAATGCTACTGCTGTCCCTGAAATATTAATACCCCATGTTCCAGATGCCCCGCTGCCAGTAACAGAAGGAGCACCAACAGTAAGATAATCAACTGTTAATATTGAACCACCATTATATGTCGCGCCGGGAGATGCGCCTGATGTTGCAGCAAATGTTACGGAATTTCCAAGAGAAATTCCCCATGTTCCAGATGCTCCTGTTCCAGTAGTAGAAGGAGCACCAATGGTATGATAATCAACAGTTAAAGCAGAAGCACCATTAAAAGTAGCACCAGCAGAACTACCACCACTTGCTGCAAATGTTACTGGGTGTGTTGTGGTTCCGCCTCCACCACCAGAAATTCCGGGACAGGAAAATGCTTGAGTAGTATTATTATAAGTAAGAGCGTTTGATCCACCTTCACAATCAGGAATAGTAGTCCAAACTCCTGTTCCAGCGCCGGTTCCAATATAAAGTTGATTTAACACATTTCCAAAAGTAACTGTAATTACAGGAGTTGTTGTTGGGCTTGCAACATTCAATGTGAACATATATATGCTTGCTGCCGAAACTGAGGAAACCCCACCGCCACCACCAGATGTATTACAACCAAATGTAAAAAGAGATGCATTCCATGATAAAGCATCACTTGGCCCATGACAATCAGGAATTGGTTGATTTGATCCTGTTCCACCGTAATCTTGACCCAAAATACCTTTTACTTGTGGATTTGTTGGGCCGAGATTTATTTGTTGGGAATGCCCAACAATAGCCATACATGATATTAAAATTGCTGTAATAAATATTTTCTTCATTTTATCCCCATATTAAAATACATACATATGCGCTGTTACATTGCCATCTGATGCCACACAATAAACATTTGAAGAATCGTAACCAAGTGATACATTTGCCGTATTTAACCAAATTTGACCACCGGATGTCATGGTAAAAACAACTGCCAATGGAACCGATCCTAACGAATGCGAAGCCGTAAATACTCCTGCTGAAATAGGAGCAACATTAGATAATAATATTGTGCCACCGCCGCCACCACTTGCACCTTGAAATCCTTGTGGACCTTGTGAACCACTTGCACCTTGAAATCCTTGTGGACCTTGTGGGCCACCACCACCACCACCGCCAATATAGGCAGATAATTGTTCAATTGTCACCTTTTCAGTTGTAGAATTTTGAACCAGAGGAAAAATTGCGTCACTATTAATAGTGATTGCTGCCGGTAATTGACTTATTTTTACAGCCATGAATACATTCTCCAAACAACGATCTTAATGTATTTATGCTATTCAAAACAAAACCCCAGTTTCAAAACTGAGGTATTTGTTTTAAGTTATTACATATCAACCCACTGATTATCTTCTTTTGAAATATTGTTAAAAAATAAATATTTTCTCCACAGTGGGTCACTATCTCCTATATTACGTAAAATAAATCTTCCTGTGTGAATATTGCTTGGTTTAGGTAAATAACAAGGTTGCATATCTGGTAATTCGCTAAGTAGTTTATTATCTTTTTTCTTGTTACATGGCCAGCAACAAGTAACAAGATTTTCATATGTTGATTTACCACCACGTGATCTTGGAATTACATGGTCCAATGTTAACTGCCGCTCCGAAAAATGAAGACCACAATATACACATTTTTTTCCATCTCGATTAAAAATGTTTTTACGTGTTACGATTGGCATTCTAACTGGGATGTATCTGTATTCCAATAATCTAATAACGCTTGGAAGAAAGAAATCAACTGTTACCAAATCTCCAGTTCTTTCATCCCACATTTTTCCAGTATAAAATTTTTGCCCATTTGATTCTTCAACACGAGCACGATTTTTGACAATAAGTTTCATTGCTCTCTGAACACTACAAATCGATAGTGGCTCAAATGCTTGATTTAAAACAAGAACTGGTTTACTGCACAAATTAGACATATTTTTCTCTTTCTAAGTATTTAGGATTCTAGTTTTTTTAAAGTTTCATCTTGTATAGTTTTATATGCATTTTTCCAAGCCGTGGAAACGTTTTTTTTAAAATCACTAATATTCCTCCACGAAATATTTCTGTTTATATAATCACAAACCAATATTTTATTTTTATCAAATGAAATATTATATATGTCACCAATACAAAACGGTTTCAATTGTATTTTTTTATTGTAATATTCATGAGAATCAAATATTATAGCAGCATTAGGATAAATTTCACGAACATAGTTTATATATTCTTGTGTTTTTTTAGAAATATGAGGTATTTCTTTATATACTAATTCAATTGTCATTGTGTTTTCCATAATCATTTACATAAAAACCTGTCCCATGAAATATTAAAGATGAACCAAATAATGGACGTTCCACAGGCTCTCCGCATTTTGGACAAAATTTATCTGGTTCAGAATTAAAATTTTGAATCTTTTCATATACATTTTTACAAGAAGAACAATGATATTCGTATAATGCCATATTTTATAAAACCTTTCTACAGATAATGTTTAGTATCAACGTGATTATCACATCTTATTTTAAGCCAACCACTATTTCGTAAAAGACCCTTTTCCCCGCACATATCACAAGTTTCCAATGCTTTCTTTTCTGCAAGACATATAACAGGATTAACTTTATCATCTCCATCATAGTTAGTATATACTCTTAATCCACCAAATTTTTCTTTTACTTGTATAAATGTAAAGGAGGATTTAAATTTTTTACTATTGGTTTCAAATCTTCGCATAGATCATTAAAAATATTAAACCATCCATCACCTATACCTAAATAAAAGTTACTTGGAAATAAGTCTGGAAATCTATTAAGAATTTTTTTATTATTTTCTGTATTCATATTATTACCAACTTATATTGATAGTATTTCCGTCCATATTACACAAAAAACCATTTAAAGGAAGAGCTTGCATTAACATTATTTGTAAATACTGAGTCATATTTTCATCGGCATATATAAGAACAATAAAAAATAATCTTTCTTCTTCTATTGGCAATTGCCTCTTTAATATCTGCTTCAATCCTTTTTAATGCTTCTGGAAAAACTTCTTCTGCTTTTTTTCTAGCCGCTATTGTTTTTTCAATATTTGCTAATCTATTTGCCTCAAGTTCTTTATTGCGTTTTTGTTGGTCTTCCTGCTCTTTTTTAATTCGTATTTTTAATTGTTTTTCTTCTAATTCGTTTACTAGTTCAATATCAATCATGATTATAAACCTTCACGAACCTTCATTAAAAGTTTTCCAAGCCAATTCATTCCAACACCATTACAAACACCCCAAATTTTATCGTTCCATGGATTTGTTTCTTCTAGATAAGCATCACCAGTAGCTTTAAGAAGATCGCGATAATAAGGATAGGAAAATTTTTGATTTAACAATTCTAACATTACATCAAATTTTATATTTTCCCAATCAGAACGCATTGATACTTGACGCCCCAATTTCTTAGCTTCGTTTGGAGTTTGCGATAAAGAAACAGTCAATCTTTCAAGAGCATTTAATGTTTTAGATGCTTGAAATGCAGCTTCAACATTTTTACACGGAAGTCTTCCACCAGTTAAATCATCAATATAAATTACAACAGCGGGATGTTCATGAAAATTGCTTAAAAATCTATACTTATCAAAAAATCCTAGAATCGGTTCCATTTCTATTTCCTTTCTATTAATTTTATAGCATAAAATAATCAGATTAAACCATATATGTTATCATCAAAAACAACATCATGAATACTATTCCAAGAGCACCAAAAGATTGAAAAAACATTTGCAATTTATATACGTTTGTTACCGTTCCTGCAAGTTCCATAATAAATGCAAAAATAAAAGATGCTAACGCCCACCGATATCCAACCTTCATATAGTTATTTCCTTTCTATATTCATTATAATATTTTTGAGAATTTGTTAACTAAATTAATCAATGATCCGAATATCGGAACTGACCCGATAATTTAGCGTTACGAAGGCTATGTTTTTCCAGTTAAACTAATTCGGAATATATTGGAGCCAAATTTCGGAACCGCCCCGAAAACTAAACTTTACAGGAGTCTTGTTTTTCTAGTTAAACTAATCTGGCTAATTTATAAAATCTTGGAGCCTTGTGTGAGAATCTAACTCACGTTTCTACGATACCAGCGTAGGGTAATAAACACTATACTAACAAGGCGTTATTTCTATTTATCCATTTCTTTCATTGCTTTATCTTTTAACTTTGCCAAACAATCAGCGGCAAGTTTTCTTTTTTCTTGAACATTTTTTATATAAATATCCAAATCATTCAAAATCGTTTCAAGGTTTGCATATAGTGTTATAAGATCATCTGTTGTTGGCATTTATCATCACCCAATTTATTGGCTCCGAAGACTGGGCACGATCCAGTAATTAAAGTTTCAGAGACTCTCGTGATAGCTAATTTCACCACTTCGGAACATATACTTCTATTTATACAAGCTAAGAATGTCTTTTTAATGTCCATGTATCGTCGGCACCAGATTTATGAGTTTCTACCCAATTAATGAAATATTCTTTTAATTGAGAATGCCATTTATTTTTATCAAAATTTGTTGGTGCCCAACGCGAATTATCATTTTTTTGTGCATTCTGTAAATATTCGTTAATTTCTCCTGTCCAACTTACCATTGGAATATAAAGCCATTTTGGTGTATAAACAAAAGCTAATTTATCAGCAAAACACAATTTTGAAGGTTGTCTTCCAACTCTCTTAGCATAATGTCTTGAATGAAATAAGCAAAAATCTCCCCATTCTTTACCAAACAAAAATTCAATTATTTTAGCACCTGTTTCTGGATGTGTTTCCCCTAAATTATCATCCATATGAGTTTTACCCCAATATCCAATGTCATGCAATCCGAAACAAAACCATAATCTTGGATCAAATGGAAAACCATATAGTTTATACCATGAATATGCCACAAAAAAAGGATGTAGGAAAAAACAATGTGCTCCGAATAATATTGATTTTGTTCCTGTTTTCATAATTCTCTCTTTTAATTTAGATGGAATGTAATAGAATATTCAAAACGTGGGTCACTAAATCTGTGTTTATTTGAGACCTACGGAATATAGTAGCTAACACATTGCATATATCCTTTGCCGTTCTTTTATTCTATTACACTCCACCAAATTTGGGGGCACCACGTCACAAAAAAACCGTAATGCGCCTCCACCAATCATTTATTTTATGAAATGATACATACCCCGACTCCACTTATTCATACGGAATAAGACGTTTATGAAGATACCTGTCAATTATCTTAGTTTTGTTAAACCACCGGACCAGCCATCTAATCATTATCAGGATTAGAACTGTTTACACGCGAAATGGAGGCTGAAATAGCTTTCCATAATGTCGTTGAACTGCTTGAAGCATTTTATATTTTCCAGATGGATTTTGACTATGAATCAAAACTTTTTCCGGCCATATATTATGTTCTTCCATCCATACAATCACATCATATCCTGTTTTGTTGCCATCTGTCAATCCTAAAGTTTGTTGAATATTAAGATCATGATCTAAATCTGCAATTATTACATTTCCTGTTTTCAACAAATCAACTGCTTCATCGTATGTTTTAACCCAAGTTACACCAATTGCTCCACATTGAGCGGGATCACGTATATCATCGAGCCATAGAAACATTTTATCCTTTTTATTTTTCATCCATTAAAGTAATAGGAACACAATGACATTGTTCTGGTGTGTTATAATTAATAAATCTGATACTTGCTGGATCAATATTTTTGTCTTTTAATACACCATACCATTTTCCATTTGATTTCCATACGACATCTTCGCCTATGTTATAGTTTAGAGAATCAAGATTAAGTAAAACTGCACTACCATCTTGAACAAAGAAAATCGTATTTTTAAATCTTTCGTTTTCTGGCATATCTTTTACCAAGGGTGAATGATATATTACAACTTTTGTTCCTTTTGCATCTGTTACAAATTTATTATATTTTGTAGTAATTACTTCGGAATTAATTGGTTGTAACATGTGTGGATGATAATTAAGTATACACCAGCCTATGGTAAAATTTATACAAATTAAAGCCATACAAGTTGCAAAAAATATAGAAACCTTTGTAGAATTTGACATTTAATTACCTTCCTTCATCCACTCTGGCCACGTAGCTATTTCTTTAGCGGCATCATCAACACTATTCCATAATTTTTGGCTTTCTGTTTTTGTCACATCAATAATCTGTTGAGATAAAAGTTTATTATCATGTCTCAATTCAATTATAGTTTTCTTTCCTTCGTTGATTTTTTCCCGGCAACTATCATGAATACAAGAAGATGTATTAGTAGAATCTTCTAATGCTCCAATGCGTTCAATCAAACACAACATGCTCTTTGGTGTTATTTTGAATGTTTCAACCTTATTAATTACCATATCATTGCAAAATTCATATATCTGTTGCAAATCTTCTGGAATATTCATATATTTCCTTTCTTACTTATTTTGCTTTGGTTTTTTTACACAAATTGGATCGGGACCATTAAGAGTTAAAGTATAATTTAGATTATAATTATCACCGCATGTTGCAACCATAGACTTTGCAGCAGCGTTCACGGCATCTTGTGCTTGTTTTAAATCTATTTGAATTTTAAGTTGTTCCGCCAAAGCCTTATAAAAATTTTTCTGTTGAATATCTGAAATCACTGGTGCTGTTCCCATCACAATAGCCGGTGGAACAGATGCTTGAACTGTCTTTGTTTCTGTTGGATTTGTCTGAGCAAAACTTGAAATAGAACATAATGTAAAAATAATGCCTAAAAATACTTTCATTTTTCCTCCAAATAACATAATGAATTTAGTTTATCGCATTTTAGAATAAAAGTCAAGTTAAATTTTCACTTCGGTTGGTATTCCATTTTCATCAAAAAATCTAACACGACGAACTCCAAATGCTTGTATTGCTTTCATACAACTTTGGCATGGGCGAGATACTCCATATTGCAGAACAGTCTTTTTCGTATCAGTGACCGTTCTTGCTATATACAAAATCAAATTATTGGATTTATCGTAATGCCAACGCCTTGTCAGACAAGCTATTTCGGCGTGGAGATTACCAACGTAAGTAGAATGTTGAGAATGCTTCGATGTGCGGTCATAATCGTTGAATCCAAGGGATAGTAAAGTAGAGCCAGCATACAATGCCGCACCCATCTTTTGGCCATTGGTTATTCCATTGCTATGGAACGAAGCTGCACGAGCAACTTCAAATCCACGAGACCACCGTTTTGACATATTCTGCTTCATAATATTTTCAACTTTCCAATTTTGCCAAAAATAAATATTCTTTATATTTATTTTCTATTTCTTCAAGATCAAATAAAAAATTTATTGAAATATCTTTTCCATTTAAAATTAATCTATATACTGTTTCAATACTTATCCATTCATTGTTATTAAAATTTATTCCTTTTGGTAATGTTTTTGGTTTTGTTCTTTTGAAGCATAAAACATTGCTTGTTAAAATATCAATTAAATTAATTGCTTTTTTCTTCGATCCTCTTTGGTGCTAATCATATATCCCTTTCTAATATTTAGAACAATTCCAAATGACCAATCGCTTCTTCAAACAATTCGCGAATCTCTGGTGTGATCGGTCCAAATGCAGTAATCGTGTGGATTTTATCTTCTGTTCCATAAAAAGCAACATTGGTGTCATGAAACTCTTCATAAGGAATCCTATCAACAGTTTCTACAAGTTCATCCACTTTTCTTTTAATTTCATCAGATACTTTACGCAGTTCCTTTGTATTACGAACACTCAATACAATTGTAGTAATTTCTGGATTACCTCTATTAAAATACCAATTTCCAAGCATCCTTCCGATATGAACTCCCTGCGCAATAAGACGACCAGCGACCATTGGAAATGACTTGGTTTCCACTTTTATTGTTTCATTATCCAACGGAGTAATCACTTCACACTGAACTGTCTGCGGAACGATTACATAAATTCTTTCATCAATCATTTTTATATTCCTTTCAATTTTCAAATTTCCACAACATAACTTCTTCGTTTGTTGCTGGTGTTACTTCCCAAATTTGTAAACCATATAATCCAAACTTACATTTAAACCAAATAGTATCATCATCGATGCGTTCTATTGTTCCAAGTTGGGTTCCCATTAACCAAAAATATATTGGACGATACCAAACATAATCACCGATAGAAAATTTATGTTTCATCGAATTTCACTGAAATCCCTTCAAATGCCAATAGCATTGCTTCTTCTAAAGTAATAACTTCAACTTCATATGGATTTCTACGAATATACTCGTCAAATACAAAAACAATTTGAGTGGACCAGTTTTCAATCTTATTTACAGGAGCAACAGCATAAGTTGCATATGTAGGGTATTTAACCAAATCATTTTTATTAATTAGTTTACTATTTTTATCAATCATTTTTAAAGGATCGTGAGAAGTAGACAACATAATCTCCTAAATAACCATATGAACATTCCAACAAAAATTGCGCTTCTAGCCAGCATTGCATTAATTAGTTTTGGTCTTATATTAATCAAAAAACCAAAACCAATTAATCCATACTACTATCCACCAAAATTTAATGGTGAATGGTTTTAAAGATATGGCGACGGACGTGCGCTATCAGGCTCTTGGACGCGACCAAGACGAACGTTTGACAACCTTTCGCGGTGCCGCTCCCCGTCGCAAAATTTATTAACTTTCCAATTTTTTTAAAAATTCTTTTTCGTTGCCAAGCCGTTTATCTCTCTAGCTTCCATCCCAATGTCAATATAAAAGGCAGAAATATTGTGAATGCTCCACCATCAATTGTTAACACCGTATGCCATGGCATATATGGAATTATTATATAACGAGTCATTGGTATAATAATGATATAACTTACTATCACTGATAACAATAACTGCCATGTTATATGCCAATTTTTCATTAGGTAACTTTCTTTATCAATCCATTTTCCATGGTTACTTCGGCATACCAGCGCCGATCATTATATGCATCAGGCCCAACAACACAAAACTTTCCAGTTTCCTTATATTCTGGACCAAACATAGACGTTTCAACATACCGCAACGGTTTGCCAATTGCAGCCTTCAACAACTTTTTTGTTGCATACCCACGAACACCCATCATATTATTGTTTCCTCCACTATTTAAAGTATACCAAATTTTAGTTCTTTTGTCAAGTCTACGACTCCAGTTTTGCAACCATTGCATTTTGCATATATTGATCTACATGATTTTTGTATTCTTTTTTTGTTTTCCAAATAGTAAGAGCAGACATAACGGCTTCATAAGCATAATCTATTGCTGCCGCTTCATTATAACTATCTGTCCATTTCAAATATTTAGCTGGCAGTTCCATAAACAATTTACGATACTCGCGCATTTTTAAGGATTGCCTCCACTTATTAATTGTCTTTGCAACATCATATTGATGAAAACCTTCATTATTACGACCATTCAAAATTTCAAAAATGCTTTTTACAGAACCATCCAATTCATCATGAACTTGCTCAAACCTCTTATCATATTGCTTAGATGATACAGATGAAATTTTTCTTAACGATGTGGAATAATACTTTCTCTTTTTTGCATTATAAACAACTTTGGAAGCGAAAATAATGTCTGTATTTGGTATATTATTTGTCAATCTATAAAACAGTGATCGATACAATTCATCATTTTCTTCACCCATCAAAATTGCTGACAATGATATAAGATATTCTCCTGCCAAATTAGTTGGAAGAGACATAGCATATGTAAATGAAATACCATCATTTCTTCGTTCTTGATACTCAAAACAATAACCAAATGGGCCACTTCGAGCATAACTATCAGTGTCATATATGAATTGATATTTTTCCGGGTTTATTGTTGACGGGAAGGTTATTTTCATTTATGTTCCTTTCTTTGTATTAGAGGAATAAATACCGATACGTTAGAAAAAGTGTGGTTAAATGAATTGCCTGATCCAAACCAATCAAAACAAAAAACCAATGACGTTCATTTTTCTTCCATAAATATGATGTTCCACGTGACGTAATATAATCAGTCACAAAATGGAAAACAAAAGTGATTAACCAGAACTTCCAACCAAACATTACAAATAGCAAACTATATGTAAAAACATGAATTGTCAACCATTTATTACTAATTGATTTGTTAATCGCCATATTGTCAGATTGCAACAAAAAATCTGCAATAAAATGTATCCAAACTAAAGCTAATATAATCATGGTCTTTCCTTAAAAAAGATTACAGTTCATTTCGTCGTCAAGATATTCGTCAAGTTCCTCAAAAGTTGCCGGAAATCCAGCAACATGTGCCATAATATCGTCAGAAACAACAGTATTTCGATGAGAAACTCCAAGCATTGACAAAAGTTTAGTGGATGTAAAAGAATGATCTTGGCCAACCAATTCTCCATTTATATACAAGCCAATCCAATCTCCGCTTTCGGAAGTTGTCAAAACTACACTATCACCCTTTTTATACATTTGTTATTCCTTTCGGTATACGATATTCAACTTGAAATCCAGCGGTATTCTTATCATTCTTATCTCGTTTTGCAATTGCAACATCAATTGATGTTTTCCAACCATCATACCTAATGGTTTGTTGTTTAGTATCATCGATGGCGTTTTGTCTATGCTCCGAACAATATCCATTATCTCGAACTCTGTATAATGCCTTCTTTCCACAACTACAAAATTCTTTTTGAATACATCCATTATTGCCTATAGTTGCGCGGTGAACATTTTTTACATGATCTGTATAATCCAACGAAGATAAACATTGAATTTTACAAAGTTTACAAAAATTTGGTTCACAAAATTTCACCGTGTTAAAACGAAAAGTAGACAATATTGTCATCCTTTCTCAACCTCAAATATAGTATATCAAAATTTCAATTAAAAGTCAACTCAATTTTCCAATTTATACATCATAACGTAATCACGAACCGCTTGCTCTGGAACTTTGGTAACCTGAGAATTAAGTTTCTTAACTGGTTTATTTTGACGATCTTCCGAAACATCACTGTTAAATAAACGCTTTAAAACAACAACAGCGCCACGTTTGATTCGTGAATTACTTGTAAATTTTCCATTCTCTTGTAAATCCACTATTTCAAATAATTCAAGCTCGGCATTTGCCCATATACCAGTGACATAATCACCGATGGACAATTCTTGATCAATCACATCTTTCAAATAGATATCCTTTCATATACAAATACAATTTATCAAATTTTGGTTTGTTTGTCAAGATAAAAATTTTGCCAACATTTGAACAGATATTGTTGAATTCTTGATGTAATTAATGACCCGACTATCTTTATTAACAGCAGCCAATTGAACAGTTTCACTTGGATTTTTGATGGCATCAATGGCCCAAACATTTTGTTTAACCGCAGCCAATTGAACGGCTTCGCTTGGGTTTTTGATATAATAAATTGCATAACCATATCGATTAACAGCAGCCAATTGCTCCGATTCCGACATCGAATTGTAATCTTTTCATTCATAAATATAGTATATCAAACTTTGGTTTGTTTGTCAAACCTGTTTATAATATTTTTACAACTATTATTTTGTGCTTGACAATATACCTTTATTTTGGTATACTAATCTTGTAGTCAAGAAATGGAGGAAATATGTCTAATTCAAATAATAATGGAGAATCATTAGGTCTTATAGGTTGTATAATTGCAGCAATTTTGTCTTGGCAAACTTGGCATTCTCTTGGTTGGGCCGTGATTCATTGTCTATTGGGATGGTTGTATGTATTTTATTGGATGATTTATTACTGGAAACACTAATATGGAAAATAAATTTGGACCGACACAAGAACAAATTGACGAGCATAATGCGCGTAAGACAGAATATATGTCTGCTAAACTTGGTCTAATACAGTTATGTCAAACTTGTCATAGCGAAATATACGCTAGTAATTGTCGTGTTAATTTTATGGATTATAATTATAAGCATAAAAATCAATTAGGTGGTGATCATCCATATTGCTACAATGATGAATCTGATGGAATAGCTTGGCCAATGAATGACATTGATTTAGAAGATTTGTTTGATGATATCCAAAAAGATGAATGGTGGTATAATGGAACAGAACCAGAATATTAATATTCCAGATTCATATTTGATGGGTGAAATGTTTGGTGTATTTTCTCTATGTATTCATTGTTCTCACCCTATTCATAAAATAGAAACTTCATCAGAATCTATTTGGCTTCATCAAGAAACAGGTAAATATTATTGTCCTGTAAATACTCCAAGTTTAATTCCGTGTTATGCGAGGCCGAAAAGAATATATGAATAATATTCCCGATACTGAATTAATGGCTGAAAAACTTGGCATGATTGTTCTATGCCAAAATTGTGGCCAACGATTAAAACGAGATTATGTTGCACGAATTCCTTGTTGGCGGCATGAATTGAACAATGATTATTATTGTCTTCCAGATTATCAAATAGCTAATGATAACAGATTAATTTGGAAAAATTATGCAAAACCACGACCAAGTGAACTGGTAGATGCCTATGATATGGAGCCACAATGAAAGATATTATTGGACAAGAGATAAATATCGATGATTATGTTGTTATATCAATATTAAGCAATTATCTAGATTTGTTCCGGGTTGCTAAAATTAATAATATAACAATATCACTCGAAAAATGTGGTAAATATAAATATAACACCATATTACCCAAAACAACACCAATGGCCAAAATAAACTCGCATTACGTAATGGTGCATTTGTTAGAACAGTGAATTAAATCATAGGAGGAATCATAATATGTTTAACGAAGAAGATTATTCACCAACTGTTAGTAATTTATATGAAGAAAACGAAAATTGGTTTCGAGAAAATTGTAAAAACGAAGAAGATATCTATGACATAGAAGGATATGATTCATATGGATATGATGATGATGGATTTGATCGTAGTGGTCACGACAAAGATTATTACATGTTTCGTGACAATTGGCAATTAATGGATCAATTATGGAATGATGATTTAATATCTTAATGATTAGTTATAGCAATAAAAAGACCAGACTAGTCTGGTCTTTTTAATTTGGTTGATATTGTTTTATCCACATTTTGAATTACTACAATTTACACATCGTTGGCATCCACTCTCATAAATTAACTGACCGGAGCACTCCGAACATTTTATACCCTCAATTTTTGTTCCATCATTAACAAATCCACAAAGTAGCTTTTTAATATGAAATAAAAAGCTGGAAAAGGTAACACCTTCAACCTTATCAATTTCTGCCACAACATTTTTAATATGAACGCCGTGACGAAGCAGTAAACCAATTGTTCGTGCAATCTTTGTGCTATTATTATCATTTAATGATTTATCAATAGTTCCTTGAACAAATTTTTCAGGAATTCCTTTAATTCTTGCCAAAGCAATCAATTTTTCTACAGCATCATTGGTAGTAACTGATTTTTCCATAGCGTTAGTTTGAACAAATAATGCAATTGGAGCCTTATTGTCGTTAAGAGTGAGAGTTACATACCATTTTCTACTACTTCCGCCCTCATAATCTCGTAAAACTTTAACTTCTGCAAGACTAGAATCTGGCATTTGAATATCAGTTAAAATAACTTCTTCATCAACATCTTTGCTGGCAACAGCAGATAATACAGAAGACATTGTAGCTGCTCTATAAGTTGTGCATCCTTTTATATAACCAGTATTATAAGCATCTAAATATATATTTTTAAAATCTTCAAAAGAATAATCATTTGGAATATTAATAGTTTTACTGCAAGCAGAATCTACTGCTTTTGCAAATCCTTTAAGATCGGAAATATGTTCATCAACTGATAATTTTTCTGTAGTTATTGCCCAATCTGCAATAGGATTCCATTCTCCTATTGCACTTAAATATCTAACACCATAATCTTGACACAATACTTCTTTTGTCATTCCACGATTTTTATCAATTTTATAAACTATTCCAAATTTATCAGTTCCTTTAAGAATTTGTTCATCCCCTTCTTGAATAAATTTAAACATATCAGTTTCAACAAAATCTCCATGATTCCAATTGGGTGCTACATCAATAATATGATCTGGTGTTTCACCAACAATAACAGTTCTAATATATTCTGGTAGGAAAATTGGTTCAATGCCACCACTGATAATATTTGCTAAAACTGAACTGTTTCCATTCGGTTGCATTGAGAATAATGAACTATTACGAATACCATGTTTGCGCATTCTATTTCTTAATGTTATTGGTAAATCAATGTTATCCCAATACGGACTTAAATAATGCTTTTCAGGATCACATAATTCAAACATCCCCTTTTCTTCTGCAAGATCAATTGATGCTTCAACACCAGATAAAGTAAATGCTTTTAAAACTTCATATTGTAACTTCTTTGCTTCTGATGAAGAAAATCTAACCTTTAACATAAACAATGCACTTCCCCATCCCATTAAACCACATCCAATACGCCTCTTTTTTCGCAAGGATTCAATATATTCGGGTAATGGAGCATCACTATAAGAATCTACATTATCAAGAAAACGAACTAAATATGAAGTATATTTTTTAATTTTTTCTATATCAAAACCTGTTCTATTTTTATTTACAAACTGAGTTAAATTCAATGTTCCCAATGTACAAGTTCCTGCATATGACATAATCTGCTCTGCACATGGATTACTTGCAATAATAGTATCATGATAATTTAAAGTATGAAATTTATTAGCTCTTTCTAAGAATAAAATACCCGGTTCATTTCTATTGTATGTGCTTTGTGTTATTAAATTCCATAACCATTCAACTTTTACTGTTTTATAAATTTTTATGGGATATCCACTGGATACCCAATCATTTAAAATTCCATGCCATTCAGATTTATACGCAGTATGTGTTGTATCTGGAAATACTAAATCCCAAGTTATTAAATCAATTACTTCTTGTGGTGCTTTTTCTTTTTTAAGTTTTTCAACGATCAAAACTTTATCCATAAACGCATCTGTGCAATTTATACTAACATTAAATTTTGAAAGTCTTCCGGGAGTTTGTTTAGCTGTAATAAATTCTATAATATCTGGGTGGGAACAATCTAAAATTCCCATCATGGCCCCTTTGCGAATTTTACCTTTAGATTTTTTATTTAAAGATTTTGTTCCAGAACCAGCAGTAATAATTTCACTACTCTTGTCGAACAATTCCATAAATTTTACTGCGCCGGGTGTTTCAACACCAATACCTTTAATAAATCCGCCACGTGGTCTAAGTGCCGAGAAATTTTTCCCCCAACCACCTTCTGATTTTAATGTTAATGATTGATATCTTAATGATTCTAAAATACCAACCATACTATCTTCATCATATTTTACTTTTGGGTCTGTAAAACAATTAATAAGTGTTGTTCCTTTAAATTCTGTTCCAGCATTGGCAAGAATTCTCCCACCGGGCAATACACAAAAATCTGTCATCATTTCATAAAATTTGATGCGCCATTCATTTCGTAATGCTTCTGTAATTTCAACACTTGCAATAGCATCGGATACTCTCCAAAATGTATCATTAATGTCAGTATCTTTATAATCTTTATATGTTTTTTTCCAAACTTCCTCGCTAAATGGGTCTTGAAAAATAGTTGTTTGTGATGGGCGTGGTAACTTATCTGTTGCTGAATTATTCAATTTAATATTCCTCTGTAATATAAGATAAAAATGGCCTGACTTTGAATCAGGCGCGATGGTGTTACTCTGTATTTATGCTTTTGACTTATTAAACGTGCTCTTAATTTCGTTCATGATGTAACTATTATAGCACAGAAGATAGCTCATTGTATTCTATTTTTTGGCGAATCCAATGTGACGTTGATATTACATGATTATGTCTTACCCATTTCCCAACTACACTATTAAACTCATTTAAATAAAATGCGCGGGTTGGTCTAACAACAAAACCTTCTTGTTTTGATGTATCTAATGTTTCTACAATTGATTTTGCTACAGATTCTCCCCAAATTCCTTGATATAAAATAGGAACAGTTGGCAAATTTAAAAGATTAGCAAAAATAACTGTATCATCCCAAGATAAACATTGTTCCTCATTCCATATACCAAAGACCTCAAAAATTTCTTTGAGATTGCAATATTTTATTGAATGAACTGCTGTTAAATTTTCTCCGCAGATTCTAAAATTAGTCGGTATTTGATAAGCTATCCGAGAATGAAGCGCGGCAATTCTATTTCTGCTTGGATGAGGTTCAAAATTCAAACTACGAGCATGGAAATAATCTGAATATAAAGAAAAATTTTCTCCGTCTCTTTTTTCTGAAATAACAACCTCCCAATTCCACGAATCAACAATGTCTTGCGACAAAACCTTATCATCGGATGTAATACCTTGGCTATTGGGTAAATGCAGAGAGCGTGGATATTTATATAATTTGTGAATTGGTTGTTTCATATCAAATCTCTTTCAAAACATTCATTCCTAATAATATCATACATTGCTTCAATATGTCTAGCGAATAGTTCACAGAAAATATAAAACTAGCAGTGCCATCCTTAATAGATTTTTTATCATATATCTCAGATAATTTTTTTGATAATGACAATGCAAATTGTGCAATATAATATGGTTCATTATTTTCAATTGCTTTATTCAAATAATAATGAAAATAACTTGCAAACCCACAAAGTTTAGCATCATCCAAACTTAATTGATTTTTATCTCCCATTATTTTTGCAAAACTCAATGCTTTTTGAATTTTAGCAAAAGTATAACTAATATAAATACCCGGACTTGTAATTTTACACCAATTTTCTATATCCAAAATAGTATTTTTGCTCACGGAAGCAGAATTAAACTGCCATGCCAGTACATTCCAAATTAAAGCCATTGGATCGGGTGTTGGTTTAATTATTTTTGAAATTTCATCAATTAATTCTTGCGCAGTAATTCCGTTAGCAATATCTCCATCTTTTTTAATTGTACTTTTCATTTTAGAACCATCTTTACCAAGAACCAAACCCATTGGAAGATGCTTCGTTCCCAAACCCAAATTAGAAAAATGTTCTTTTTGTTCTTGTCCAGTCAAATAAAAATCGGGCGCAACAAGTTTAGCAAAACTTAAATCGTGCGCTGCATATGTGCTTGCGCCTGTAGACTTGTAAATTACAACATTGTTGAACATTTTACAACCTGCATATTCAGAAACTCCATCATAAAGATTTTCTGATGGCGCAGGGAGTTCTATATCAAGATAAATTTTTGGATGGTAGTTTGCAAGATTACACCATTTTTTATATGCTTCCATCGCTCCATTGTTTATTCCATTTGCTGCGCCTAACATTGCAACAGGTGAAGCAGATGTAATATTTGTTAAAGCAGAAGCAATGACCAAATTTTTTAAATGGCCGATGTGTAATTCTTTATTTAGATTAGGGGAGAAACCATCTAAAACAATGTTAGAAGGTTTAGGTTTGCTGGGCCAGTCCCATGCAGTTTCAGTAACAAAATAATTGTGATAAATGCCTATAGATTCATGTTTAAATGAGCCTAAGCACTCCAACGAAGTCATTGCTGTAATTCCGACTCCGATATGCTCTGGCATTGGTTTCATTTCAAATTCTCCTTGTCTTACTCTTTTAGTATATCAAAAATTTGGTTAAATGTCAACAAAAACAACAATCCTAAGCCCTTTATTTTCAAAGACTTAAAATTATTATTCTTCTTTGAACTTGACAATCTCCGAAACCTTATCTACAACAAGATTCCAATGAATATCAAATCTATGACCACCGTCCTTTAGAATTGTAGTAGATGCAGTATGAGGATATGCCGCCAACATTTCCTTTGCTGATAACACTGTATCATTCTTGGCAACAAACAGACTTATCAGATTTCCATTTGTGTTGTTTTCCAACCATACTTCGCGCTGCGCATAACCATCAACATTTTCACCATACTTCTTCAAAGATATACTTGGCTTAAAGCATGGATTAACAATGACACAAGGAATATCATATTTCTGAGCTATATAATTTGCCCAAAATCCACCAAGACTGGTTCCAACAAAAACAATTGGAAAATTTGTATTTTCCTTTACGATCTTATCAAGAATAGCTTCGGTTGCGTCAGCATTTGTCGGAAGATCAGGATACACAACGTTATCATCTCCAAAACGCTCACGAAGAGCAACGCTCTTAAAGCTATTGCCTTGGCTACGAAATCCATGTGTATAAATTATCTTCATCAATTTCCTCTCACTATTTAAGTATACTATATCTTAGTGTGTTTGTCAAATTCTGAAAGTTCTATAAGTTCATCATATATAACGAGTTCTACGCCAGCTTTCTTGAAATTATCCATAGAAATCTGGTCAGCGCCCCATCTTGGATTATCATTTTTAACCGATACTATTCGTTTAATTCCTTTTTGGATAATTATTGACGCACATCGTGAACAGGGCATGAATGGAAAAGTATACAAGCAGGTGCCAAGTAGTATTGAATTTGTAGCAAGAATAGCATTAATTTCTCCATGAATTATAACTGAATATTTGTATTCCTTATTAAGTAATAATTCAGGATCATCATCTACACCCTCTGGAAAACCGTTAAATCCAACAGATACTAAATGTTTTCCATTTGCAATAACTGCACCAACTTTTGTTGATGGGTCTTTTGAAGCCTGAGAAGTATATTTTGCCATGCCAAGAAAAAACATATCCCACCATTCGGGACTCTTATGATTCATATAATATAATTTCCTTTATAATTTTATATTTTGTGGTAACTCGTGAAGTTTTATTCCTTTGCTTCGTAACATTTCTCTATCTTGTAATGATAGATTTATTACTCCATATATAATTTTCTCTTTTGGAACCCCATATATTAATCGAGTATAATGATATCCATCATCATTTATAGATATTATTGGATGCTTTGTTAATAATTCTGCATATGTTGCAGATATTGGAATTCCTCCATATCTTTTATATATATACTCTGGTTTTCCGCTAACTTCTGCCCAAGAACGTTTATATTTTATACCATCTTTAATAATCATTCTTAAATCTTTTTTACCTTGATATGTCCCGTTTGTTCCTAATCCAATTCCTTTTCTACCGAATTGATCACGATAAATTTCCAAAGCAGAAATGTTTCCATTTCTCACAACCAATTTCCATAAACCAGATTTTTCAATTAATTCATCAACTGTGGCAGATGTTCCAAATCCACCAATAGGAGCATAAGATTGTTGAAGAACATCCCATACTTCATCGGCGTATTTTTGTTTTTCATCAGCTTTGAACAGATTTACAATTCGTTCAATGAGAAGTTCTTTAATAAGCATACCATATCCTCTATGGTATTTATTCTTTTATATATTATATTCTACAATCGGAATCTATAATTTTACGAAGATCAACGAGCATATTATCAATACTATGATAAACCGGTATATTATAATATTCACAATAAATATCAAGATTTCCTTGACGATAAAAGCCTTCTTCTGCACAAACCAACACAGCCACTTCCATCTGTTCACTAAACTTACCCAATTCATAAAATGTAATTGGTGACTTAGAATCTCTTGCAAAAACAAACACTATTAAATTGGCAGCTTCCATGGCTGTAAGTTCCCACAAAACCTGTTCTTTAAATTTCGGATTGTCTTTTGTTTGTTCCAACGAAGAATCCCAATTATCTCTTCGCGGATTAAGAATAGTGACATCCAAATCAGATAAATGTTTAACAACATAATTTTGCCAGTCAACCGCCGCACCTTGATCTATGCTCCCGGCAAGAAAAATAGTAAATTTATCAGTATTATATTTATTTGGAGCCTTTATTTGATTCATGATATCCTTTCTTTTTGAGTTTATTTATTCTTTCCGTTGCATCTCTTTGAATCCGAACATCGACATTCAGAACATTCTTCGTCTGATTCAAACATTGAATCAATTAACACCATATCTGCCTCAGATGGATTACTGAAATAACACAAATTAATCAAGTCAAATTCATCTTCATCGCTTTCACAAAATTCAACCGCCAATGGACGCCAATTATTTTCAAGCATTGCTTCTTCAATTTCAGTAAGAACGTCTTCGGATGCATTGTTTAGAGTAACTAATTCTGTAGTATTCTCTGCATCATTAGCAAAAATAATAAATGTTTCTGGAATATCTCGTTCAGCCAACACAGTTGCCATACCTAGATAAAAATGTGCTTGTGCAAAAATTTCTTCGGGTGATGTGACGTATTCATTTTTTACTTCTTCATTAGTTTCTACATATTGCATTTGATTTCCTCGCTTTCAATTTTTATATTTTATTTTTATATTTTCACCAATTGTAGTAATTGGATTTATAAGTGATATTATTTTATAATCTGACCACTTTCTCTGTCTTTTAAGATTACATGCTTGACAACTTCCAACTAAATTCATCCAATTATTTGTTCCATTGTGATCAAGTGGTATGACATGATCTACTGTAAATTCATCGGGAGTTCCGCCATTACCATTAAAATTGCAATTTTTACTGCACCAATAACACACTCCACCTTGTCCTATCCAAAGACGTTCTTTATCTTTTCTATAAGATTTTTTACGCTTGGATGAATTATTGCGATCATAACCATACAGATAACCAAGAATATTTTCCAAAGAATAGTTCCTTTCAGTATGCAATTTTTGCATGTGAGATATTATCCCAACACTTCATTGACCCAATCTTCTCCAACAATTTTAATATTTTTGGCTTGTGCCTTTGCCAACTTCGATCCCGGATTTTCACCAACAATCAAAAGATTACATGCCGAAGATACTGCGCTAAGTTCTTCTGCGCCAAGATTTACCAATTCTGCGGCAACAACCTTGCGAGTGCCTCTGGCCATCTCACCAGTCATAACGAATTTTGTTCCACTCAACTTCTTACCACTCATTTTTACTACCTCCACCTGTTCTGGCCTTACACCAGTATTATATAACCGATTGCAAAGATCGGCGTTCGTAGGATTCTGCGCCCATTCAACGATTGATGCTGTCTTAACTACTCCCAACTTATCAAGATTCAACTTAGGAAGAGTGAGCAACAACTTAGGAAGATTATTCATATCATCCGAAGATAGATTAAGAATCTTAGCAATATCCTTGCCAAGACTGTGACCGATGAACGGAATATTAAGAGAAGCAATCCAACGATCCCACTTTGCAGTCTTTGCATTTTGCAGACTCTTAATCATCTTCATTGTGTTGACACCTGAACGAAAACCCATATCAACCAAATCATTAACAGTCAAATTATTATTGAGAATATCTGCGGCGAACTCAAATAGATCGGCAAGATTGGTGATATTGTGAACGACAAGTTCTGCGGCCATACTATCGCCGAGATTGTCAACTTCCAATGTTTTACGATTGCCGACATATGCGAACTGTTCAGCCGCCTTGCCAGCACAATTACTATTCACACACATACGCTGAACAATTTCTGATGTAGGATCAAATGTTAGAACTGAATTGCAAGATGGGCAATTTGTTGGGAAAACAATCTTCTTTGTTCCCGGCTTTGTAACCTTGACAATAAAAGGAATGACATCACCGGAGCGACATAGCTCAACTTCACAACCAATTGTCAAATTAAGTGCTTCCATATATGTTTCATTGCACACTGTAGCACGAGCAATCATTGCTCCACCAAGATTGACAGGCTTGAGAATTGCAACTGGTGTAACCTTGCCAGTGCGACCAAGACCGTATTCAATAGATAGCAAAGTTGTGTTTGAAACCAAATTCTGAGGTTTAAAACAATGCTGATATTTTGTAAACTTTGATGCCACTCCCAATGTATTGCGCACTTTATGACTATCAGATTTTATTACCGCTCCATCTGCAACAATAGTAGATACTTCGTTCTTCTTCAAAATCGCTTTCAGAACATTCAAAATATCTACACTATTCTGACGATTAACTCTCTCGCCTTCATAATCAGCGAAACCAAAACTCGTTGCAAGTTGCATACGCTCATATGCGCTATCTGGCAAAAGAGCATCCTGATCAGGGGAATACATATCCCATGGAATCATAACAATCTCACGAGAACGAACAATTGACAAATCTTTCTGCTTTAATGTTCCAGCAGTTAAATTTCGTGAATTTGCATATTGTTTTCCACCCAAAGAATTGATTCTCGACAATTCTGAGTTATACATTACCATTTCACCACGAATTCTCAAGTCGTGGATATTGGTTTTAATTGTCTGAGGAATTTTCTTACAAACCTTAACCTGTGCTGTCATTTCCTCACCAGCTTCGCCATCTCCGCGACTCACAGCACGAGTCAAAACGCCATCCAAATATTGAATTTCAGAACTACAACCATCACGCTTTGGTTCAATCAAAACAACCGAACCATAATTCTTCGCGGCCTCAACAAAACTTTCAGGGGTATAGTAATTCTCGATGGACAACATCGGACGAGCGTGGGGAATTCTCAAAACAGAATTGGATTCTGTTCCTACTTTGCTCAACACTGTTGCCAATGGAGCAAATTCCTTGTTTGCATTGACCAGAGCGGTCAGTTGGGCTTCTAATGCGTCATAATCAGCATCAGACATCACCGGACTCAAGTCGCCTAATGCACCAGCGCAGCCATAATATGCGGTTTGTGCATTAATCAAGGTGTTGTTCAAACTCACGATGGACTTTTGGATGTTCTCTCTTTGACTCATGAATTAAGTATACCAAACTTTTCAGGTAATGTCAAGAGAAATAAATCGTTTAAAATAAGTAGGTTAAGCGGGTTGGTTTATTATTCATCGATTTAAATCCATTCTTTTCTGTGATTTGAATGCTTTATCCAAATCAAGGACATATCTATATCCTCTTATACAACGCGAATTTGCAGGTGGTGTATAAACAACATATTTAGTTTCAAGCCAATTAACACGGTTTATTGTCCAACCGGCCAACATCAAATACATCTCTTTTTCATCAGCAGTTGTCATACTCCCCCTTCAAATACAAATATACCAAAATTTATAATTAATGTCAATAAAATTAATTTCCACCCGAAAGGCAGACGTAGCGACCTTCATCTACACATTTTTGCCATTCAAAAGCGTGTTCTAATATACGTGTCATTTCATACTTTTTAAGTATAGGAGAACCATTGGGTGGAATATACCAAATATCACCAGCGTAATAGTAATGAACGGTTGATTTTTCTGTGGTCCATCCCATGAGAATTAAATAAAATTCTTTTTCATTTTTCGACAATTCCATTATGATCCTTTTCTGCCTTAAATGCGTAATCAATATTTCTATATAATATACCTTTACTCCACGGAGGATAATAATAGTTTAATTCAACCATGATTCTATCTATTTTCCATCCAACTAATAACAGATACATTTCTTTTTCGTCATTGGTCGCCATGTTCATCTAAATACCTCTGAAATCTAAATGCTGATTCTAAAGTATAATGTGTTTTTCTTGGAGATTCATATAATTGAAGATAATTATTATCTGTTTGTTTAATTTTTATCCATCCACATAACATTAGATACATTTCTTTTTGGTTATCTGATACCATCTTCTTCCCTCGCTAATTCATATGCATAATCTAAATGAAAAGTTCCAATAGATAGACTTGATGGAAAATAAGCAATTTTAGGAAAATAATTAATCCGATCTATTATCCAATTGTGCAACATCAAATACATTTCTTTTTCATCATTGGTCATATTACAATCCAAATTTTTTCATAGAATCAAATAATGATTCTGCAAGGTTATTATCAACATTCTTTTGTGCTTTTATAGCTTCCTCTAAAAGCCAGTATCCTGTATCTACTGGATCAATCCAAAATTGATAAGGTTCAGACTTTTCTTTTAATTCTTTATGCCATCCACATAGCATAAGATAAAACTCCATTTCGTCATTTGATATTTTATTCATAATGACACTCATTGACTTTTATATTGTTTTTTTCCATTGCATATGCTAAACATAATGGATATCCACTAGGTGCAAAATACCCACTATATGGAGGATAATAACGAGTTTCACAGTGTGGTTTTCTAGGTAATACTTTCCATCCAGAAAACAACAGAAAAACAATTTTTTCTTTATCCTTTTTAACCATTACGATGCCTTTCTATTTCATAAGCCTCTTTAATATCATAATAACCAATAAGGGTATTAGGAGAAAAATATGCAGTTTTATTCGTTTTTGGAAATACATATATTTCCCAACCAAGAAGCATTAAATACATCTCCATCTCGTCTTTGGTTGGATATTCCATATATCACCTATTCAAAAGTGTAATGACCATTAGTGGAAATTTCAATACCTGCATCCCGCCATTGACATTGCAAATTTGCTTGAATTCTTTCCCAAGTTGCAATAGCATCGGAATTTGGAACAGCTTTGGAACGCAATTCAACCAGCAATCGACTGGTCTTTTCAAGACCATCGGCAATCTTATTTACATTCATAAACCGGCGCGTTACCTCTGGTTCAGTTGCAATAGTGTGCAAAACAGGGGAAAATTTTCGAGACAGAAAAAACTTGTGAATAAACTTAATCATTATTTTATCCTTTCAATTTCAAATATATTAGAATTTGGTTTGGTTGTCAAGACAATAATTTGGCCATCATTTGAACAGATATTGTTGGGTTTTTGATATATTGAATGGCATAACCATCTTGATTAACCGCAGCCAGTTGCATTTCTTCGCTTGGATTTTTGATATAATAAATTGCATGACCATCTTGATTAACCGCAGCCAGTTGAACATCTTCGCTTGGGTTTTTGATATATTGAATGGCATGACCATCTTGATTAACAGCCGCCAGTTGTACATCTTCGCTTGGGTTTTTGATGTAATAAATAGCACCACCATTTTGATTAACCGCAGCCAGTTGCATTTCTTCGCTTGGATTTTTGATATAATAAATGACATTACCATTTTGATTAACCGCAGCCAGTTGAACATCTTCGCTTGGGTTTTTGATATATTTAATGGCATGACCATCTTGTTTTACCGCCGCCAGTTGCACGGCTTCGCTTGGGTTTTCGATGTATCGAATGGCACCACCATCTTGATTAACCGCAGCCAATTGCACAGCTTCGCTTGGATTTTTGATGTAACAAATGGCACGAGCATCTTGTTGAACAGCAGCCAGTTGAACATCTTCGCTTGGGTTTTTGATATAATAAATTGCATGACCATTTTTATTAACAGCAGCCAATTGCTCCGATTCCGACATCAAAT
>Ga0302280_1000535_pt1 | contig 33719 bp, 33 predicted proteins | sample III_Fen_E1_1_FD_198771 | JGI IMG/M metagenome (GOLD analysis project Ga0302280, IMG submission 198771) | Peat permafrost microbial communities from Stordalen Mire near Abisko, Sweden - III_Fen_E1_1 | ecosystem: Environmental > Terrestrial > Soil > Wetlands > Permafrost | place: Sweden: Abisko... | reverse complement strand
GAACTTTATGAGAAAACCATCGCCATTCTCGGAATGGGCCGCATCGGCACGGAGGTGGCTCGTAGGGCCATTGCCTTCGGAATGAAGGTGCTTGCCTACGATCCCTATCTCTCCGCCAGCAAGGCACGTTCCCTTCAGGTTGAGGTGGTTGAAAAGCTTGAGGATCTTCTCCCCCGCGCCGATTTCATCACGGTGCACATGCCTCTCACCGAGGAGACCTTGCACATGATCGGAGCCAAGCAGCTTCCCCTACTGAAAAAGGGTGTCCGCATCATCAACTGTGCGCGCGGAGGACTGATCGACGAGGCCGTTCTTGCGGAGGGACTTCAGAGCGGACAGATCGCAGGCGCTGCCCTCGATGTTTTTGACGTGGAGCCTCCAGCCGCTGACTGGCCTTACCGCACCATCGACAATCTTGTCCTCACCCCTCATCTTGGCGCCTCGACCGCGGAAGCCCAGGAGCTCGTCGGTATCGAGATCGCACAGGCCGTCCGTGCAGCACTGCTGGATGGTGAAATCCGCAACTCGGTCAATATGCCCAACATTGATGCCAAGACCCTTTCGACACTCGGGCCTTGGATTGATCTCGGTGAAAAGCTTGGTCTCTTCATTGCCCAAATCTCTCCGAAGCGCGCCGAAAAGATCAGCATCCGTTACAGCGGTCGCCTGATTGACCAGGATCTGACAGCCGTTACGCGAGCCCTGATCACCGGTTACCTCCGGAACATCCACGGCAACGAAGTCAATCCTGTCAATGCTCCTGCAATCCTCCGCAATCATGGCATTGAGGTCATCGAGACCCGCGAGAGCGGAACGACCGAATTCACCGATCTCATCGAGGTTTCCATCCAACAGGATGGGGTCACGGCTTCCGTCGGAGGGACCCTCTACGGCTCCAAGCCACGCATTGTCACCGTGAACGGGCGCTTTGTCGAAGGCGTACCGTCAGGAGTCATTCTCCTGCTGGAAAATCGCGACCGTCCCGGCATTGTCGGACAACTCGGCACCCTTCTTGGGGAAAACAGCCTGAACATCGCCGGCATGTCCCTCAGTCGCAATGAAGTCGGCGGCCAGGCTCTCACCCTGCTCAACCTTGATTCAGCTCCGGATGAATCCCTGCTTTCCAAAATAACATCGGATGCCGACATCGCTTCGGCTCGCGTCATTCGTCTCTAGTCTCTAATTACTCGCACTTCCATGCCATCCCCCTCACCACTCATCCTGGCGGGGGATCTTGGTGGCACAAATTTCCGGGTCGGCGTTTTCCACAAAAGCGAAGGCGACGACTCGGAGATGGAACGGCTCCATTTTAGGAAATTCCATAGTGAGGATCACCATTCTCTTGAGGAAATGGTGCAGCTTTTTCTGTCGGGAATCACCTTGGAATCACCCGTTCAGGCAGCCTGTTTCGGCGTTCCGGGGCCGAATGTCGCCGGAGTGGTGACTCTCAGCAATCTTGGCTGGAAGATTGATACCCATACATTGCCCCAGAGCCTTGGCATCCAGCGTGTCGTCGTACTCAATGACCTGGAAGCCACAGCTTATGGACTTTCGGTGCTTCAGAAGACCGATCTAGCCACTCTGCAGGCAGGGGCGGGATCTAACGCAGGGAATCAGTGCGTGATTGCCCCCGGAACGGGACTTGGTGAGGCCGGACTGTTCTGGGATAGTAAGCGTCATCACCCTTGGGCCTGCGAAGGCGGCCACGCCGACTTTGCCCCCACCGACGATCTGCAACGGGAACTGCTTGACTATCTGCGCCGCGATTACGGCAGGGTTAGTTTCGAACGCGTTGTCTCCGGGATGGGCATTGCCAATATCTACCGCTTCCTGAAAAACGCCAACAAAGGAGTGGAAAATCCTATTGTGGCTCAGGAGATGGTGGAACTTGATCCCGCAGCCGTGATCGACCGTCACGCAGCCGATGGCTCCTGCGCACTCTGCCGCACCACCATGGATCTGTTTGTCCAGGCGCTCGGTGCTGAAGCTTCGAACATGGCTCTCAAGACCATGTCCACCGGAGGTGTCTTCCTAGGAGGAGGCATCCCTCCCAAGATTCTGCCGCTTCTGCGCCGCCCTCTTTTTTTGGAGAGCTTTCTGAGCAAAGGAAGGCTCCGCTCTGTTCTGGAAACGATGCCACTTCATGTCGTCCTAAACGACGAGACCGCCCTGATTGGCTCGGCATGTCGTGCCTTCCGGCTTCTCGAAGTGCGATAGACTGGAGTCTCTTCGGGATATTTCCTTAAGAAATCACAGCCGCCACGATGGAGGCGGCCTGCTCGATCAAGGCGGTCACGGAACTTTCAGGATGAGCCAGTACGAAGGGCGTTCCTGCGTCCGATGCAATTCGGATCGCCGGGTCCAGGGGAAGTGATCCGAGGAACGGAACTCCGAGCCTAACGGCCTCCTTCTCCCCTCCACCACTGCCGAATATCTCATGTCTGCTTCCGTCACCGGGGGCGATGAAATAGGCCATGTTTTCAACGATCCCCAAGATCGGCACATTGGTCTTCTGGAACATCGCCACCGCTTTGCGGGCGTCAATGAGCGCCACCTCCTGCGGTGTCGTCACGATCACCGCCCCGGCCAAAGGAACTGTCTGTACGATGGTCAGCTGAATGTCACCTGTTCCCGGCGGCAGATCAAGAATCAGGATATCCAGATCATCCCAGGCCACATTGCGAAGGAACTGCTGTGTGTAGCGCGTCACCATGGGGCCTCGGAGAACTGCCGGGGAATCATCCTCCAACAGAAATCCCATCGACATGACTTTCATCCCGTGACGCACAATCGGCTGGATGCGCCCTTCCTCATCCGCAGATGGACGCTCTCTCGTGCCGCACATCAATGCAACACTGGGGCCGTAGAGATCACAATCGCAGAGCCCCACCTTAAGGCCTTGTCGGGCCAGCGCGGCTGCCAGATTCACCGCGATCATCGACTTTCCAACCCCACCCTTTCCACTGGCGACGGCAATCACCTGTTTTACCCCGGGAATCGGCAGTGGTCCCTGCCCAGCCGACTGCACCGGAGCCTGTACATCCAAAAGCACCTTGAGGGGCCGCTCTCCGACGAGCGACGAGAGAGCCTTGGTGACACGCTCACGTAATTCCGTGGCGACACCCGGTTCATTGGTCGAAACAACCAGCTGCACGGAAATCACATCATCGATGGTTATTCCCCGCACCACGCCAAAGGAGATGAGATCACGGCTGAACCCGGGATACGGCACCTTGGAAAGTGCATCACGCAACTGCTGTTCGAGGGGAGAAGTAGTCATGAAAAATAAAGGAGGCTCTGGCTAACAGATTTTTCGGAGGTGGCTTGGTAGAATGCCAAGTTGCTCACGGTATTTGGCGATCGTCCGGCGGGCAACTTTCAACCCCCGTTCGTCAAGCTGAGAGACAATTTCCTGATCGCTCATGGGATCCCGAGGGGACTCCTGATCAACCATTTCCCGGATCGCCTGCTTGACCATTTCATTGCTGACAGCCGTCCCGTCGGAGTTCTGGAATCCGGGGGTGAAGAAATAGCGCATTTCCAGCAACCCCTGGGGCGTCTCCATGTATTTCCCAGAGACAGCCCTGCTCACCGTCGTGACATGGAGCTCCACCACATCGGCAATCTGGGCCATGATGAGGGGCTTCAAGGCAGAGGCTCCATGGCGGAAAAATTCTTCCTGCCGTGAGACAATCTCGTTCCCGATGGCAAGCAATGTCTGCTGCCGCTGCTGAAGACTTCGCAAAAACACACGGGCTCCCCGGATCTTGCCGCGCAGGTAAAGGAGCAGTTCCTCGTTCTCCCCGCGTTCCGCGAGCAGATCCTTGTATTCCTTGGAAATGCGGAGCCTTGGAAGATCCTCCTCATTGAGACGAACGACAAAGCCATCCCCATCAGGCACAACGATGAGATCCGGAATGACTCCTTGTTCATCTGCATCGGCAAAGGGGCGGCCCGGTTTGGGTTCCAACGTCGCGATCATTTTGGCCGCGGCAACAACATCAGCTGTCGGCACCCTGAAATGCTTGGCAATTTCCTCGTAACGATGACGTGCCAACAGCTGGAGATGATGCCTCAAAATGCGTGCCGCCAATCCATTTCCCTCCCCTCGCCTGGCTAACTGCAGGAGAAGACACTCAGCCAGATCGGGTGCGGCAACCCCGGCAGGTTCGAACAGTCTGACCTTTTCGAGGGTCTTTTCCAAAAACGAGTCGGAAACCCCTGCGGCCAAAGCGAGCTCTTCATTCTGCATTCGCAGATAACCATCCTGATCAAGATTTCCCGCAATCACATCGACCACTCTGCGCTCCCTATCAGTAAAACCTGCGGCCTGATCAATCACGAAGTCCCGCAGCGTCGGACGCGAGGCCAGGGATTCAAAGAGGTAGCGGCGCTTCTCCTCGTCCTGGGAGGAGTAATGAGTCGTTGAGGCGGCCTGAGGCATATACTCCCTCCACTCCTCCTGAAGAGAAGAGTTGCTGCCAAGAGACTCCTGCCTCTCACGGACAGAATCGGCTCTTTCATCGCTGGGTAAATCCTCCTCGAGAACAGGATTAGCTGCCAGTTCCGCTGCCAACATCTGTCGCAACTCAGCAACAGGCGTCTGCAAGAGCTGCAAGCTCTGCTGCATCTGCGGCGAGAGAGTCTGCTGTTGGGCAAACCCTGCAATAAGTTCCATACCGGCCATGACCTTGAATGCTGACCGGATGCTAGGAGTAGGCAAGCAACTTTTAGGCCAATTAATAAATATTTAAAGACTTCTAGCTTATGAAAATAATTCTGATCTTTTGAACAGATCTGACACTAGAGAAGCGCCGAGTCCAAAGACGTAGCTGGCGGGCTATTTTATTCTGAAATAAGAATTCGCCGTGGCCAGAGCGTTTTAAATAATAGTGTGGATTTACAGCAGCCTTTCCCTTGACTTCCAAGATATCACCAAGAATAAAAGCAGCATGAGCGATCATCCTCCCCTTCAACAGTACTCCGAGCATTCCGCAAATGTGGCTTTTGTGCTGGCCGTAGGCATCATGGCGACCGCCTTCTTTGTTCTGACGGTGGGGATGCTTGTTGGAGGATTTTATGTAAAGGCGACCGATGGAGTGGAAGCGGGAGTAGGCGCGATGATGGTGATCTGTGTTCTCTCTGTTATTCCACCGATGGCGGTGACCCTGAGCCTTCTCGGAAAAGTGAAAACGACCGATCATCATTGATTGGTAAGTGGCAGCATTTGATGCTCCATCGCTCATCCCGGGATGAGAAGGATTGCAGCGATTGGGTGATCCGAGGGATTCGGTGAACTACGGATTCAATGAATGAAACAGTTGGCAGTTCTGGGTGCCGATGCCTTTTAATAGAGCGGTCGAAACTAAAACTCCCCTCATTGAAATAGTTTTAAGCGGCAAAAAGCACACCCTGGGATTACACACTAAAAAGTGGCTACCCCGCATGGATTCGAACCATGAATAATTCCTCCAAAGGGAACTGTTTAACAGTGTAGATAGATTGCTGTTGCTGTTTTGTTGCTGTTTTGCGACTCTTTGCGTGTTGTTACAACACCACGCATGAAAACCGAGATCACCAGCAAAATATCCAAACTGAAGGCAAAGATTCGCCGCGCCGATGGCAAGCGAGTCACATACTGGAAGGTGACAACCCCGAAGCCGGGAGGTGGACGAAATCGGCGATTCTTTAAGACGGAAACAGATGCAGACACCTTTATTGAGCAGCAATCCATTCAGCTTGCCAATCACGGCACCGCTGGAGCCTCCATGGGTGAACGCCTCAGGGCCGATGCAATCTCCGCCAATGAGATTCTTTCACCCCTCGGATTGTCAATTGTGGACGCTGCGAAGCACTATGCGAAATTCATAAAGGCACAGACAGGCGGCACACCCCTAGCCAAAGCCGTCGAAATGCTCTCGAAAGACCGTGAGACAGGCGACTACTCAGCAACTTACCGGAAGAACCTAGCGCATTTCCTTAAGCACTTCGTCGAAGCATTTCCCGGCAAAACTACGACTTCCATCACCAAGGAAGAAATTCGAACCTTCCTACGGGAGCGATGCAAGGCACTGGAATCTCGAAAGAGCTACAGGAGAGCAATAAAAACCCTCTTTAGCTACCTGATTAAAAATCATAATCTCACGGCTGATCCTGTTCCCGACTTGGAAAAATCCAAGGGAACCAACGAAACGAAATACAGCGTTGAAATTCTCACCCCCGAAGCCTGTTCCCGATTGCTCCATGCTGCCGATGAATTGACCCTCCCTTCCTTGGCTATAGGAATGTTTTGCGGACTACGGGCAAGTGAGATTGAAAGACTCTCATGGAGCAAGGTGAACCTTTCCGAAGGGATCATCATTATCGACGCAACAGTGGCACTAAAAACAGGAAGCCGCCGCGTTGTCCCGATACCAGAGGCTTGCAAGCAATGGCTTACTCCCTACGCAAAGACAGAAGGGGCAGTTCATCCCGACAAGTTCTTGGAACTATTCGACCCGGTGAGGATCGCCGCAGGATTTAGACCATCGAACGCAAGACTGCATCTCAGGCTCGCAGAACAGAGAAAGAAGGAAAAGGCACCGCCACTTAAAGCTTGGCCGTCAAATTGCCTCAGACATTCCGCAATAAGTTACGCAATGGCCGATTGCGGGGATCAGCACAAGGTTTCCACATGGGCTGGCAATAGTCCCAAAATGATAAAGCAGCACTATGACGCGCAGGCGACACCATCAGCAGCTAAAGCCTTCTATGGCATACTTCCCACGAATCCGGGTAATGTAAGAGCGTTCAGGGCAAAGGCAGCTTGAAGCAGGGATTCTGCTTGCATCAGCGCACGCGATAACGCACGCTTTCAACATGAAAACCATCACGGCGACTCAGGCACGATCCAAGATTTATCAGCTCATGGACGAGGCGGCAGATTCGCATGAACCGATCCAGATTACCGGGAAGAGGGGCAATGCCGTGCTGTTATTTGAAGAGGATTGGAGGGCGATCCAAGAAACCCTTTATCTGATTTCCATTCCCGGCATGAAGGAATCCATTATCGAAGGGGGGAAGACCCCTGTTTCCAAGTGTGCCACCACTCTTAACTGGTGAAGTATCAACTCGTCTTTACCAAACAAGCGGTCAAGGACAGCAAGAAGCTCTCCAGTGCGGGACTCCGCCCCAAGGCAGAAAAGCTCTTGGAGATCATTTCAGAGAATCCCTTTCAGAATCCCCCCCCCTACGAAAAGCTCACTGGCGATTTAACAGGCTACTACTCACGGCGAATCAACATTCAACACCGCCTTGTCTATCAGGTACTCACCAAGGAAAAGGTTGTGAAGGTTATCCGGCTATGGACTCACTATGAGTAGACACAAGAAGCCATCAATCACACCCGGAGAAATCCTTCTGGAAGAGTATTTGCAGCCAATGGGGATTTCCCAGAACGCGATGGGTAGGGCAATCGGTGTTCCTCCCCGTGCGATCAATGAAATCGTCCTAGGTCGCCGCGCCATCACTCCAACTATGTCGATACGCTTCGGGGAGTTCTTCGGACAGTCGCCGCAGTTCTGGCATGGGTTACAGGTGGAGTGTGATTTTCGCGCCCTCCGTTCTCAAGAGAAGAAACTAACCGCCAAGATCGTTCCGGCACGCGAGCTTGTTGCTGCGTAGAAACAAGGTTCCTACGCCCCGCCACGGGGTTTTAACGATGAGGCCGGGCAACAATTAACCCGAAATAGAGACCCTAAATCGCTGAGACGGCGACACGCCCACCCCCTTCGATGGCAAAAATCCTGCTGAGTGACCGGGCGTAAAGGTGCCTCCCAATTTTTTCACCAGAAAACGGGGTAATCATCTGCGGATTGGCGCATGACATTGCTTTGCACTTGAAAGTAGTTGCACCCGCTTCCACGATTCAAATAAGCCCCAGCACAACGCCATGAATACCTTCCTCCCTTTCATAAGTCGCAAAATAATTTTTGCTTTAATTTTCATCACGCTATTGGCGAGGGGTGAAGCGGCAACCCTTTTTTCTGGTTTCAATGGACATCCTCAGGGGAATAGCATTGGCGGAATTGCTTATTTTGATACGGATGGTTACTCGTTCCAAGTTGGTACTAATAATTTACAGGTTTTCAGAATATGGAATATGGACACTTCGGGTTTAACCACACCATCTAATCCCGATAATGTTGGAATATGGGATTCCTCTGGAAACCTTCTTGTTTCAGAAACCTTTACCAATACAAATAACAGCATCTACTTGGGAGGTTCCTATCTAGCATCTCCAATAACATTATATGCTGGAGATATTTATACTATAGGAGCAGGCGGCGGTGAACAATCCAGATTTACCCTGGATAACTCCTCATCACCCTTTCTATCTTCATTCACAAGCCCAGATGTGACTTTTCTAAGCGGTGTGAGAAACAGTTTGCAAGGGGTATTTTCTCAGCCAACCAATCAACTTTCTAACTTTTCTTGGACGGGAATGACTTTTGAATATAATGTTGTCTCAGTTCCCGAACCCTCTTCCTATGCTCTTATTAGTCTGGGTGGGTTGGCTCTAGCGTTCTCCCACAGACGCCGGGTTCGCGGTGAGTGGGAACCGAGCGTTTCGAGGCGCAACCCTTGTTTGCGGGGCTCTAACTCCTAATGACATATGAGTAAGGTGACAAAGTTGATTATTAATGTAGTTGCCATTATTTTTGGAATTGCTTTATTAACAGGTGCTGTAATAGAGGCAGCGGTATTAGTAATAGGATCTACGGGACTTATGTATGAAAATATAGATATAATACTAAAGTCTATTAAATATGCCTTTGTTTTTAATATAAAGATATTATTAATTGTAATTCTGTATTTTTCAGCAAGATTTATTTCAAATACTCAGAGAACATTACAAAATCCATCTTGGGAAGAAAAACTGAAGTTGTTGTTGATGGTAAGTGGTACTTTAGCTATACCCATATTTTTTATTTCATTACTTAACAAGAATGATGATTTGAATGGTGAATTTAACTTGTGGTCTTTTTGTAGTATTTACTTCTCTGCATTCCCTTCTGTTATTATTGGTTTACACGAGGGATTTACTATGGAAAAACAATTTAAACGGGAGCGCGTGAGAGACACTGAATGGTAAACGGGGTAATCACTTGGGTTTCCGCATTTCTCTAATCTCTTCAATGGCACACTCCAATTCGTGACACGCAGTTAGAATACCTGCTTCACGAGCCTCTTCAGCTCTCCCCTGTAAAAGGTCGATAATTTTGGCCGCCTCTTTGTCATCGGCTTTTACCGCCCTTTGGATGAGCAATTCGACCATCTCATCAGTCAGCATGGAATTTGAATCTGGCGACGACTCACCAGAACTTGGCCCCTGAGAGGATGGCAAGACCGTGCGAATATCAAACCCCGCCTTTTTTACCGCTCGCACTTTATCTGATCTCTTACAATAACGCTCATAGGTTCGAAGCGTGATGCCTATCCTGTTGCCTGCTTCAGCCGCCGGATTACGATAAATATATCCCCGCAGGTTTTCGGCATTGAGCCAACTGATTGGTTTATTCTGCCTTTTAAATTCCTTTACTGCCCTTTGTAGCTGGACTGGAAACCACACGCTTTTTAGATCGGCTCCGGATCTCTTGCGGTAATTGTCATCAGGCCACAATCCGTTGACGCATTTAATTATCCCTCTGATTTCAGCTTGGCTTCTAATTTTGAGCGGGCTTTGAAATGCCATGCGTCGGGTATTCGTTTCCGCATTCTCTGCATTTTCCTGATCGAAATATCGCTTCAGATATTTTGGAACACGATGCACGGAACACCCCTGTTTCTTTGATGCAACGCGACTTAGAAACAAAACTTCTTCAATGTCGCCGAGCCATTTTTTTGTAAGAGGTTTCCCTGAATCAAATCGCTTCAACATCATTGCCCATTGCAGCTCCCTTAGCTGGCGTTCTCGTTCAAGGTTTCCGAAGCCAAGTTGACCTAAAATCACTCTAGTAACCCGTGGTGATTGCGCCCGTTTTTGAAGTGAGGGAACGGATCTTCTGGCCCTCTCAATAAGCACCGTTAGTCCGTAGGGCATGATTTCCGGCATGTCGATCCGCCGATTCATGCATCCTTTTGGCCTGTAGGCTCCAACCGCTTCCCTAAAGGCCGTGCTGCGAGCGATCAGCCGCTTTACATGACGCTCAGTGATGCCGAGCCCGTGTGCCAGATACCCATAAGACAGGCGCTTGGTGTAGAGGTTTCCTGTTTCAAAAAGGGACATTAAACAATTTTGGCGGGTTTTTCGTAAGGTATATGCAAACACGCGTATCCATACAACCAGAAATAAACCCGAACGCTCTTGGGTTTTACATCACGAAACCCCAGCTTGCAGAGCGTCTGCAAGTTAGCCTTCGCAGCATCGATAACTATCTAAAGAAAAAGAAGATACCTGTAATTCGCCTCGGAAAATCCGTAAGGTTTCGCTTTTCAGATGTCGAGAAGGCTCTTGAACGATACACCGTTCGGGAGGTGCGCTAATATGAGCACCGTTGACCAAATCCTTCAGCGCTGGCCGCTCGCCTCAATGCTCGCCCGGTGTAACATCACCGTTCCAGCGCGGGGAAAGTTTTGCTCCCCATTCAGGCCAGACAATGCGCCATCCTGTGAAATATACGGGGAGACGATCAAAGATAGATCCACTGGGGAAACCTTCGATGTGATCGCCATCTTTGCCGAGCACAAGAGCATCAGCAACTCCGAAGCAATCCGGCAGCTTGCCGACGAACTGCCAGGACGGGAGCCAAAGGAAAAGCCGAAGGTTCACAAACTGGTCATCCCGCAGCTGGGTTATTCAATCACCGAAGCCGAGCGCCTTGCAGAGCTTCGGGGGTTGTCAGTCGAAGGCGTGGACTTTGCCGGATTCTTGGGAACGCTTGGGTTTGGAAATGTCGCCGGGTTCCCTTGCTGGATTCTCACCGATGGTGACAAACGCATTGCCGAGGCCCGCCGCATGGACGGGGAGAAATTTCCAGCCATCGGCACCTTGGGAGAGAGGAAAAGTCATACGCTCCGAGGCTCCTGCAAATCGTGGCCGCTTGGAATGAACCCTCCAGGCGTGAGCGTGCCGCCCGGCTTGCCCGTGTGGCTGGTGGAAGGAGGGCCGGACTATCTCGCCGCGTGTGATGTCCTGATGTCGTCGGCACGAGAGTTTCTTCCCGTGGCAATGATGGGAGCAGGGCAGAGCATTCATGCCGTGGCGTTGCCGTGGTTCAAGGGTCGTGAGGTGAAGATTCTGGCGCACCCCGACGATGCCGGACTTGCTGCCGCGAAGAATTGGCACAAGCAGCTTGCCTCCATAGGAGCACGCACGCGAGCAATCCAGCTAAACGGCGGAGACTTGAACGATCTTGTGAAACTTCACGGTGCCGAGGCCGTGGCAACCATCCTGAGCAATGAACACTCTCTCTGCTGAAATGCTGTTCACTCCAATCATCATGGAAGAGCCATCGCTCCAGATAGCGCCCGAGGTGGGAAAACCCCTTTTCACCGATCTTGCGCCATTCCTCGACGGGAGCGCCAAGCAGGAGGTTCCCACCATCGCCGAAGCGTGGGCAGGGCAGTTTCTTTTTTACGCAGGAAGGCTGAATGAGATCCATGCCGAACCCGCAACAGGGAAAACGAATGTGCTCCTTGCCGCTTCAATCTTGGTACTACAAGCCGGGGGAGCCGTTTGTTACATCGACCCCGAAGACACGCCACGGGGCATTGTAACGCGATTGCTGGGGCTTGGAGCCAATCCCGACGACATCCAGGAGCGGTTTCATTACCTTCACAATCCAGAGCCGGGGGAGATTCGATCAGCTCAGGCGTGGGCAAAGGAGCATCGCCCGGAGCTGGCCATCCTCGACGGTCTTGCAGAGAGCATGGCGGCGGTTGGAGCTAATGAGGACAAAACTATCGAGGTTCTTCCATTCTTCCGCGCCAATCTCCGACCATTTGCCGAAGCGGGGGCTGCTGTTGTCATAGCCGATCATGTCACGAAATCAACAGAAGGCCGGGGGCAGTATGCGCGAGGATCATCCGCCAAAGCGGGGCGATATGACGGGGTTTCCTATGAAATCGCAGCCGGGAAGGCATACACACCGACAATCGAAGGATTCGTGAAGCTGAAGATTCAGAAAGACAGGAACGGCGGAGTAGGGCCACGGGGTAAGATCGTTGCAGAGCTTCATTTTACCCCAAACGCAGCCACGACGGGAGGCACTATCACCGCCTTCCGTGAACCAGCCGAGAAGCAGGAAGGGCCGTTCCGACCAACTGTAATCATGGAGAAAATCCGCAAACACTTGGAAGCCGAGGGAGAGGCCACGACTTCGGAACTTCGGCACCTTGGAGGAAAGACGGAACACATCTCTCTGGCTATCACTTGCCTCAAGGAGGACGGGGTAATTGATACCCGCAAGGAGGGAAACAAGATGATCCACTTTCTTCTAAAAAAGGAGGCATCAGCATGAACTTGTTCCCTGTTCCCATGTTGTTCCCTGCTGTTCCCGAGAACAGGTCATTCCATGTTGTTCCCTTGTTCCCACCCCCTACAGGGGGGAACAGGAGGAACGGGATGAATGGAGGCCTTAGCAAGTGGATTTCAAGAAGGAGTTGTTCCCGATGAATCTTGAGCTTCCAGAACTCAAAGCCCCGAAGCTCCCGGCTGATGGAAAGTTCCTGCCGACGATCATTCAGGACACCAGAGAGCAGACACCGCTTCAGTTCCTTAATCTGCCCGTCATCGTGGCCGGACTGACAACCGGGGATTATTCCGTTGCCGGGCTTGAAGATGATTTTTGCATAGAACGCAAGACATTGCCTGACCTTTACGGGGGTCTCAGTTATGGCCGCAATCGTTTTAAGAGAGAGCTTCACCGCATGAAGGTTTACGCATTCTGCCGCCTTCTCATTATTGGTTCCGAGCGAGAGATTGAACAGGGAGCGTCCCGTCATCGTGGCGTAAATCCCAAGAGCATCTTGCATTCCCTTCATGCAATCGAGGCACGAGGGATTCCCGTTGTCTTTACCCCCTCACCTGTCACCGCCGCAATTCTAGTTGAACGCTGGGCGTTCTGGCGCGTTCGTGAGGTTCTGAAAATCGCCAACACACTTTCCAAGTCCTCAACCAATACCAGCATCAGTCATGAAAAAGCACACTAGCCAACGGAAGCATCTTTCTAAAAAAGTTTGGAGTCAGATCCAGACAGCCTATTCCGCAGGAGTGCCATTGCGCGAGATTGCCCGCAAAATGGGTATTCCACCCGGAACGATACTTTCCCGCGCCAAGCGAGAGAATTGGAGCCTAGGGGCTGCAACGGCACGATTGAAGGATGATCCAGGGTTATGCCGTGAGATACTAACCCCTAAGCAAGAAGAGGGCACCCTGTCGGTTTCCCAAGCCGTTGCCTTGTCTTTACGGGAACGGGCCGAGAAATATGCCGATGAGATGGCGGAAGCAACAGGGGAAAGGATGCTCCCCTATCTCAGAAGCCTCCCGATTGAGGAACTTCTTGCCGCCGCTGATCGTGTCGAAAAGCTGGATCGAATTGCCCGCCGATCATTCCGCCTTGATGACAATCAACCGATGCAGTCGGTGATTAACATTGGACTGCTCTCAGGAGGGCTGGATGCACTCATCGCCAACACGCCGATAATTGATGTGAAACCCCTTGGTTGATACTCACGATCCGCATTCCATTTTCAGAGTTGGAGCAATCAGGGCAATCCGTGTTTGCAATCAAATGGCTCTCGATTGCTGGAAAAGCCGATTTTGGGGATAAACCTGCCGAACTAGCAATCATCAGGCTTTCAGCCTCGAAATCTTGTTGCTGTTTTGTTGCTCTTTTTTTGGCATTTTGGCGCGTTTTCGTGCATCTCGTTGCGTGAGAGGTTTTCTCTCTTATCGGCTCTGTAGCCTGTATCCATCGGCTTCTACAGAGAAAATAGAGGAGCTACCCCGCATGGATTCGAACCATGAATAATTCCTCCAAAGGGAACTGTGTTACCGTTACACCACGGGGTAAGAGTTGTTGACTCTATCGATTCTTCGCTCTCGGGATCAATGAGAATTGGCAAAAGAGAGAGTACCTGTTGCCAAAAGCCCATTCTTTAGGCGAATCTGCTTCCCCAACCATGACCATGAAACTTCGTAACAGGCTGATCGCATTAGTCTGCCTGATCCTCTTTCTCGGACTAGGAGCGGCCCTCTTCCTCTCCAACTCCGTCAGGAAGCCCTTTGCCGTCATTCTCTTTGTCAGCGACAACATCACCCCGGCCAATCTGACCGCAACTCGACTCTTCTCAGGAGGCGGTGATGCACGACTCCAGTTGGAGGACCTCCCCCACTCCGCCCTTTGCCGGAATGCTGCAAATGATTTTTCCATTCCAGAAAGTTCCTCTGCATCAACGGCCATCGCCGCCGGCAAGAGAGTCAATCGCGGCAGCCTGTGCATCGATCCTTTGGGAGCCAAACTTCCCTCACTTTTGGAAATTGCGGCGACCAAAGGGCGCTCAACTGGCTTGATCACAACAGGTGCCCTGACAGAACCCACAGCGGCAGCCTATTATGCGAAATCAGCCACCCCTGATGATCAGGTCGATCTGGCCCGCCAATTTGCCCATCACACCCCCTTCGATATCGTCATCGGCGGTGACTTGGCCACCACCAATACTCCCGCTACCAATAGCGTCAAAAGTCCCCTGGAACCTATCAATACGAGTGGTGTCGCCCTGCTGAAATCCATGAGTGACTTGGAAAATCAGCCCTTCTGGCAGAACACACCGGTCCTCGGGCTTCTGCCCGCAACCCAATTCACCCTGACCCCATCGGGGGAAGGTGATACCAACGCCCCCTCACTCTCAGATCTCGTGCGCATCGCCATCCGACACCTTCAGTCCAACAGGCATGGCTATTTTCTGGTCGTCGATGACCCCTCCATCAGAAAGGCTGCTGGAGCGAACGATGGCGAGGCCATGTTCAAGCGGATTCTTGCCTTCGATCAGGCTGTGGCCACGGCACGACGTTACGCCGGAGAGAATGCGCTCATCATCGTCGCGGGGCGTGAGACCATCGGCGGACTGCAACTCAACGGCTACCCATTCCTTGGAGACAAAGGGGTTGCGATCCTCTCCATCAATGCCCAGGGCACACCCTCCCTCTGTTGGGCCACCGGCCCCGGATTCGCCGTGGAGAAAAAGGTCGATAGTACCGATAAAAACATCAAGCAGAACAAAATCCCCTCACCCGGCATTCTCTCCCAACCATCGGCCTGTCCGTTGCCACAGGGACTTGGAGTCGCCGGCGATGTCCTCACGCTGGGAGTCGGCCAAGGATCGGAAAAACTTCAGGGATTTCTTGATCTCACTGACATCCATCACCTGATTAACGACGAACTGTAAGAACCGGTTCTTACAGTTCGGGAGCTTTCTCACTGGAGCATCCGATCCAGCGAGGCATCCGGCGGTGAGCCGAGTTCCAGGGCCTTCTGGTAATGTTTTTTGGCAAGCATCTTGGAAGGAGGTTTTCCCGTGGCGTAGATGACGGCCAGATTGAAGTGGGCATCTGCATAGCTAGGATTGAGTTCGACGGCTTTCATGAGTTCGCTTTCACCAGCTTTCCCCTTGCCAGAAGCAGCAAGGACGATCCCCATATAATTGTGAGCGGTAAAGTCATTGTCATTGATGGCAAGAGCTTTCCGAAGGACTTGTTCCGCATCCTGCGGGCGATGCTGCCTGTAGTAGACAATCCCCAATGTAGTCAGGGCAAAGGAGTTGTCCGTTGATTGATCTGTAGCTTTTTTCAGCACCTCCTCGGCCTCCTTCATCTTGCCAAGTTGGAACTCAACAACGCCGTAATTAGAGAGGACAAAATAATCGTTTGGCGAAAGCTTCAGGGCCTCCTGGAAGGTATTTTCAGCCTGCAGATAATCCTGACGGTCAAATTGCTCCTTGGCTTGGGAAAGAAGTTCCTTGAATTTTCCCTGCCATGGCAGGGGTGTTTGGGCATTGCTCTCCGTCGATTTTACAGAGGGCATGTTTGTGGCCAAGAGATTCGTTGAGACCACGGAATTACTGCCGGTTTCTCCGTTTGTGGAAGCGGCACCGATCATGGGGGCTGAGATGGATGCATCGACGCTGTCACCTCCCTGATCTGATACCACCAATTGGGCATCCTTGAACAAGGATCTCTCCTCGGGACTCAACTCCACCGCCGGTGCTGCAAGCAGTGCCATCTGCTGTGTGAGCGCATCGGACTGAACATTTAAGCGTTTGAGTTCTTCTTCCATCAGACGGTGGGCCTGCGCTTTTTTGGCCTCATCCTTGATCTCCCTCAACACGATTCCCCTCAGAAGATCATTTTCCTGAACGACCTGATCATCGACGGCATTTCCTTTTTTATGTTTCAGTTTAGCGATCTTGGCGTCGCGATCCGCAAGCTGATCCTGGAGATCCTTAAGCCGTGTAGAACCCTGATCCTCCTGCTTCTTTAGCTGGACGATCTGTTGATCGTCGTCCGTCAGCTTGGACTTAAGGCTTGCAGCTTGAGTCTGTGCATCGGTCAGGGCCTTCTGTTTATCGTCCAAAGCTTTCTGCTGATCCGGCTGGGCTTTGGCAAACTCCGTAAGTTTCCGTTGGGATTCTGCAAAATTTTTGGCATTGAGATCCACCTGTTCTTGCAGCTTCTTCACTTGATCCTGCAAGGCGGCGGCTTCAGGAGAATGATCGACCGTGGAGGCCACCTTTCCCAAGGCAGCCTGAAGTTGATCCTGGAGTGATTTGTTCTGCTGTGTGAGCAGGTCGGCAAGATTCTTGGAGGCCTGCTCATTTTTCTGCGCCTCTTCACGGGCTGTTGCCTCCGCCTTCTGCGACTCCGCAAGTTTCGCGGCAGATTGATCCAGTGCCTTGTTATTGTCGGCCATCTGGCTCTTCAGTTTATCCAAATCCTTATTGAGGAAGGGAACGGCATCCGCCGTTGACTTGAGCGTATCGAGCAGAAGAGACGCCTGCTTCACTTTGGCAAGCAATCTCTGCTGATCTTCCTGAAGCACTGCGCGGTCCGCTTCTGCCGCATTCAAGTTCTTATCATGGAGTTCCTGGGCATTCTTTGCAGCTTTATCAGCAGCAGCGGCAAGCTGCTTGGAAGCATCCGCCTCCGCACGCGCCTTAGTCACTTCTTGATTAGCTGCAGTAACCTCTGTCTGGAGATCGGCCACGGTCTTCTTAAGCGTTTCCGATTCAGCACTCAGTCCTTTGATCTTGGATGCCTCGGCGGCAGCTGCCCCCAATGCGGTGACTTTCTGCAGAAGCCGGTCACGATCCTCCTGTAAAACCTGAAGATCGGCCCGCACGGAAGCCTCGTGACTGATGGCATCACTCTCCTGGTCAACTTTTGCCTGGAGATCCTTGATTTTCTGTTGGAGAGGAGCAGCCACAGAAGCCTGCTTTTGCGCAACCACAAGTTTTTCCGTTACCTCGGTCAGTTGTTTTTGAAGATCGTCATTTTTAGTTAGGATACCCTGGGATATCGTTTCCGCATGCTCCAGCTTTGCCTGAAGCTGCGCAGAAACCTCCTTCCCCTGCTCCACCTCTCGGGTGAGTTGTTCGAGCTTTTGCTTGGCCTCAGCCGTTGTCATCACCTTGCCCTCTGCATCCTGAAGTTGCTTGATCAGGATGATATTCGCATCGCCAAGTTTCTTGACACTCCCCTGAAGCTGTTCTTCAGCCACCAACTTGTCTGCGACGGCCTCATCAAGTTTCTTCTGCAAATCCTTGAGCTCCTGCCCCCAGGAATCGTGGGATTTGAGGTCATGCTCCAAATCCGAAATGCGGCGCCTGGCAACATCGAGATCAGAGGCGAGTTGGGAATTTTTCTGGGCCCACTCAGCATGTTCGAGATCAGTTGCCCGGTTTTTTTGAGCCGTCAGCGCATCGTTCGCGTCCTGCAACTGCCCCTTGAGATCCTCAATCATCCGGCGCAAGCGACGCGTCTCGGAAGAGGAGGTTGCATTGCTAGAAGTTCCTGAGTGGCTCAGTGCAGAAACCGCAGGTGGGGTGATGGAAATACTCGGCGAGATCGGAGCGACTGGATTCGCATCTTTACTACCCTGTGTCTCTTCAGGTTTGGAGGCAGGGGCAGGCGTTGTGTCCGCAACGGGCGGAGTCGCCACGGTGGCGTCGGGATTTCCGGCGTCCGTAGCGGATCCCTGAAGGCGATCAATACTTTCACGGGTTTTCTTGAGACGGTATTCAATGACCGGTTTCTGCCAGGAAGGATCACTCTTGGAAATCGCCAGTAGCAGGCTCTCGGCAAAACGGTATTTGTTGAGGGCATCAGAAGTATTGCCTGAGCGCTCCAGAGTCTCTCCCTCCTGGGAACTCTGATAGGCCGAAAGAAACTGATCCGAGGGGTCCGCCGCAATAAGAGGAAGAGTTGCGATAAGCAACAGGAAGAAAAACTGCAAAACTCGGGACATCGTGAATAAAAAGAGGGCAGTTCTGAATACTCACTCCTCAAGCAAAGATCAAACATCCTCTTATGTCTCTGAAGGATAGGGCACCTCGTTGCATTGTGGCGAAATTGTCACAGTTCATTAAGAGCCTGTCTGAAAATTAGGAAGTGCCGCGTTGCTGGGGATTTTTTGCCTGGCCAAGGCGGGAGGGCGGCAGCAATCCCCGCAGCGGGCTCGTCCCGCCCTATCAACGCAGGCCAGACGAAAAAGACACGCAACCCTTCGCACGAGACATTTCCTAATTTTCAGACAGGCTCTCGGGCACGGACGGTTGACAAGACTTCCTCTCCGGTGTTATGAGCGGACGTGCTGTTCACCCATCGACTACACGATCATGGATAATTTGCTCGATCAGCCGGTTCTCGTACTCAACAGGTTGTGGCAAGCCATCAACACCTGTTCGGCCCGAAGAGCCCTGACGCTCCTGTATCAGGGGCATGCCCAAGTCGTCGCCAACGACGGTTCGAGTAATTATTTCACCCATGATTTCGTCAGTTGGCGTGATTTTTCTGTCTCCAATCCGGAGCCAAGGATGCTCCAGACGATTTCACTCCACATCAGGGTACCAAGAGTCATCGTTCTTTGTCTCTTTGACCGTCTGCCAAAAAAAGAGGTCAAGTTCACAAGGCACAATGTTTTTGAACGGGATAAGAACACCTGCCAGTACTGCGGCGAACATTTTGACCGGAGCCATCTCAATATCGACCATGTCCTGCCCCGTGATCGTGGAGGTCAGACTACTTGGGAAAATGTCGTCTGTTCCTGCATTCCCTGCAATACGCGCAAGGGAAACAAACTCCCGCACGAGGCGAGAATGAATCTACTCAAGAAACCGAAACGACCGAAATGGCGCCCTTTTGTGAACATCACCTTCGCAGGTGGTATCGATCACAGTTGGAGCCACTTCATCGACCTCGCCTACTGGAATGTCGAGTTGGGAGAGTAATTGCTTTCCCCAGAAATGCTACGCCTTCAGCACCTTCACAAATTCCTCAAAGAAGGGAGCCGAGTCATGCGGTCCGGGTGAGGCCTCGGGATGGAACTGAACGGCCTGGATAGTCTTGGTACGATGACGGATGCCGGCCACCGTTCCATCATTGAGATGACGATGAGTGACTTCGAGATCGGCAGGAAGTCCCTCTTCTTTCACGGCATAGCCATGATTCTGTGAGGTGATCAGAATCCGACCGGAACGCAGATCCTGCACAGGCTGATTGGCTCCGCGATGGCCAAATTTCAACTTGAACGTCGATGCCCCGAAGGCCAGGGAGAGAATCTGGTGACCAAGACAGATCCCGAAAACAGGCTTCACATCCGCCAAGCGACGCGCTGTTTCATGCGCTTCTGTCAGGACAGCAGGATCGCCGGGACCATTGGAGAGGAAAATCCCGTCGGGATTAAGGGCTAGAGCCTGTTCTGCCGTAGTCGTGGATGGCACAACCATCACCCGAACCCCGTGCGAACGGAGAAGCCTCAGGATATTCTTCTTCACGCCAAAGTCATAAAGCACCACAAGCGGCTCCTTAGCTTGCTTTGCTAGGGCAGGAAAATCGTATTGGGCGCTCTCTTTTCCCTCAGGATCCCACTCGTAGATATCCTTGGTCGAAACCTCACCCACAAGATCGAGCTCTTCCAACCCAGGGGCGACCTTGGCCCGGGCAATGGCTTCAGCCTCGCTGCTTCCATCCGTGCTGAGACAGGCGCGCATCGCCCCTTGGGTGCGGAGATGACGGGTCAGCGAACGGGTATCAATACCACCGATCGCTGGAATATTGTTCTGCTTGAGATATGACTCCAGATTATGCGCCGAGCGCCAGTTACTCTGCACACGGGAGAGTTCCTCGATGACAAAACCATTGACCTGAGGCTTGCCACTTTCCACATCTTCAGGGGAGGTGCCGTAGTTGCCAATCAGGGGATAGGTCATCGTCACGATCTGGCCCCTGTAGGAAGGGTCCGTGAGCACCTCCTGATACCCGCTCATCGAGGTATTAAAGCAGATTTCGCCGACGGCGTTTCCGGCGGCACCGATAGAGATACCATGAAAGACACGCCCATCTTCGAGAGCTAGCAGAGCAGGAGTGGTGGAGAGTTCGGTGGCCATGAAAAGCGTCGGAAAAATTGTGTCGTTTACTTCATCATGCCATCCGAATCCACGCAATCAGATTACCGCGCTTGCCGAACAAAATTGAATGCGGTGATTGCGCTGACCCGTTCGATTTTCTAGGCTAAAAGGCCCGTGCCTGACTCCACGACATCTCTCTTGTCCCGATTGTTGGCGGTCGCTTGTCTGCTGATGCTGCCGGCGTGTGTTTCTACGTACCAGATCACCTCAGTCTTCACCTCCTCCTCTCATCCGTCAGCCCGTTCCGCCGATGGATTTGACTTTCCCGTAGGTCCACCCGATGCCCTCGGTTATTCCAAATCACGGGGTTTCCGTAGCGGAGGTCATCTTGGAGAGGACTGGATAACTGACGGGGGGAGTTCCAAGGGCTTCCGAAGTCCCGTCTATGCCATCGGAAACGGCGTCGTTGTACTGGCCCGTGATATACATGCCGACTGGGGAAATGTCGTCATTGTCCGCCATGCCTGGATTGAGAACAGGCAACTCCACTTCACCGACTCACTCTATGGCCATCTCGACCAGATCGTCGTGCGTGAGGGGCAGCAAGTCAGGCGCGGGCAACAGGTCGGTATGATAGGCACCAATCACGGCATGTATCCACCCCATCTTCACTTTGAAATGCACAAGGATCTCTCCATCGGTGTAAACCACGCCCAAGGAACGCGTGATCTCCGCAGCTACTGGGTGCCAAGCGATTTCATCACAGCCCATCGCCATCTCGGCGGTGGCGTCGCCATGGTCCCTGTTCCCCAATCCTCCTTCCTCCTGCCAACTCCCGAACATCCGTGGGGATTCCACCGCTTCTTCTCACGCGGCAAAAAATCTTCCCATGCCAAATCATACCTGCATAGTTCGAAAAAGCCTGCTTCATCCCATCAATCTGGCACCAGTCACACAATCCACTCATCCTCTTCCGCTGGATCCAAGAGCTTGAAAGGCTCGGGCTCAAAAAGCCATAAACACAAGAAGCAAACAGAGTCTCAAGGTTAACTTCCGCTCATCGAGGAGTAAGAGTCCCCGCAAGAATACGGAAATCATAACACCCTCCCCTGAGGGCTAAGCATCTCACCGATTTTCGCGCTCCTCGGATTATTTCCGGGGTCTTTTGTTGGATGTCTGTTTCATTTTTACAGATTTTGGGTTGCTCTTTTACTTGAGCAACTCCCGTTCCACTTTTTCACAACTCTCCTCAAAGAGCAAATCCTACCTCTCGATTTCGAGACATTCTTAAGGACCTTGATGATCTTGATCAGTTCAAACCATACAGACACCATTTCTGCGCAGCCACCATCGCCAGAATCAGTGTACCGTTTGTAAAATTAAGACCTCTCTTGAACCATCACCACGGCGGTTAAAGCTTCAAGCTTGTCAGTACCATTACTGGGCTGTCAGTTGAAAATTCGCGACGAGCGACTCATTTCCAGTAAGCTTAAAGGAATAGCTGGCGCTGGTGCTCACAGGCGTGCCATTCGCTGTCCAGTTTACAAACTTAAATCCGTGCTTTGCGGTCGCCTTCACGGTATGGGAGCCACCAGGCACGAAAACACCGCCTCCACTCACACTTCCCTCAATGCTTGATGAGGAGCTCACCGCAATCGTGTATTTGATCTGTGTGAAGTTCGCCACCAATGCCTCATTTCCAGTAGTAGTGAAAGAATACAATTGTGAGTTGCTCACATTGATCCCTCTAACCGTCCAGCCACTAAAGCTGTAGCCAGTCTTTGGAGAGGCCGTCACCATGCACAGGCCCCCTTGGGCGATTTTCCCGCTGCCTGTGACCGTTCCTCCCGCGACCGGGGAGGCAATCACTGAGATCGTGTTGGTGATCTGGGTGAAGTTCGCCACCAACGTCTCATCCGTTTTGAGTATGAAGCTGTAATTGGGCTGTGAGCTGACGCTCGTTCCGTTGGTTGTCCAGGATTTGAAAGCATATCCGCTACTAGCCGTTGCCGTCACCGTGTTGGGCCCGCCATCACCGAAGGTGCCGTTTCCAGTCACGATACCGCCATTAGTCGGCGAAGCGCTCACGGCGATCGTATTGCTGTTTTGGGTGAAGTTTGCCACCAGCGCGATGTCTCCGGTGAGAGTAAAGCTGTAGCTGGCATTGGTGCTGACGTTGGTTCCATTCACCGTCCAGCCATCAAAGGTATAGTAGGTATTATTCGTCGCCGTCACCGTGTCCACTCCATCGGAGGCAAAGGTGCCACCGCCACTCACTGCTCCCCCAGCACTCGGTGAGGCACTCACAGAAATCGTGTTCGTTGCTGAAGGTGAGATGGTCAGACTGTAGATCGTGCCCTCTCCACCACTGCCTGCAAAAGAGGTCGTGCCGTATAAAGTATTCCCCAATAAAGCAACCCCGCCCCTCGGTTCTGCTCCGTCCTTGTTGTTTACCCCATTTGGATCTAGTGTAGAGAAACTATGGATGTTCGTAAATCCCGTCCCATCCGTGTTAATCGCAAAGACCGTGCCAGTACCATGAGCGCCGCCATCACTTCCCGTCCCATAGAGGGTATTGCCTGAAAGGGTCATCTCCCCTTGGAGGATGTAATTTCCCATGGTAGTGTAAAAAGACCACAAATTCGTAAATCCCGTCCCATCCGTGTTGATTGCAAAGACAGTGCCGAAATCATTCGAACCCCCGTACGCTGTCGTCCCATAGAGTGTACCCCCCGATAAAATCAATGAGCGTGCCGGATTCCCTCCGTCCGCCCCGCCGGTGAAGGTATAGAGATTTGTAAAACCGGTTCCATCGGTGTTGACCGCAAAAATTGTCCCGTATCCGTAGATCCCTCCACTGGAGGCCATGCCATAGAGGGTATTACCCGATAAGAGCAATTCTCCACTAGGATCACCGCCGTCGCTGCCGTAGTTAAAACTATGGAGATTCGTAAATCCCGTCCCATCCGTATTGATCCGGAAAATCGTACCATTGCCGTCTGAAAAAGTCGTCCCATAAAGGGTGCCTCCTGAGGCAATCAAGCCGGCTCTGGGATTAAACCCATTACTGCTCCTGCTGAAAGTATGGAGATTTGTAAAACCGGTTCCATCGGTGTTGACCGCAAAAATTGTCCCGTATCCGTTACTACCACCACCCGCAGCCGTCCCGTACAGGGTATTCCCCAAGAGAACGAGCCGGCCCTCCGGTCCACCCCCGTCACTGTTGGTGGCGACGGTGGAAAGATGAGAAGGTAATGTTGCAGTAGTGAAGGTATAGAGGTTTGTAAATCCCGTCCCATCGGCCTTGACTGAGAAGACGGTACCAGAGCCACCTTTTCCACCGCCTGATGTCGTGCCATAGAGAATATTCCCCGAGGCAGTCAAGCCGACAAACGGGCCCGCTCCATCTCGGTTGATGTCGTTGGTATCAACTGCAGTGAATTGATACAGGGTCTTGAAGGTCTGGGCCGTCGCACGATCTGAAAAGATCAGGCCTGTGAGAACGATCAGCGTGAAAAGAATCGATTTTTGATTCATGGAGATTTTAGGAAGAAAAATGCAATGGAGTTGCCATGTAATGAAGTGCCCAATGGATCTACGGCTTCTGTTCGCCCTATGACGATTTAAGCGCCATTCTGATATATGAGTCCGCCCTGTGAAATCTCAAGAAAATTGCTTGCGGCTCACGAGCTCTAGAGCATTTTCTGGTCATATTGACGCATCTCTTGGATTCATCCGCCCTGATTAAACGGAGGCAAGAAAGAGACTCGCGCAAAGACGCAAAGGCGCGGAGAAGGTTCTGAAAAGGCAGGATCAGAGAGCCTGTGTGGAGTTTGCCTCCTCTGTTGCTTCCCCTTGATCCCTTGAAAATCTTCTCTTTTTCTCTCTGCGTCTTTGCGCCTCTGCGCGAGTTTTTCTTTTTTGCAGCGTCAGATTAAATCAAAAATGCTCTAAGAACTTATCGCACCCGTCGTGAGTTATCCGTTCGGAATGCTCCTCGATCCAAAACCCCTCTAAAAGCCCATTTTATCTTGTACCAGCGGTCGGGTTCGAACCGACACATCTTTAGAGGATACCGGATTTTGAGTCCGGCGCGTCTGCCAATTCCGCCACGCTGGCTAACAAGAGTGGGCCACTATGCACTCGGACCTGTCACTTGCCAAGATGATCTTCCCCGACAGCTCCCTGAAGGTAACACTCACCAAATCGTGAGGAGGCCGTTTCGCTAAGAATGGAAAGTGAATAAGCACCCATCAGTGCCCTCTCTTGCGGAAGTAGGCCACCCTGACGGGATTCAGGCCCGAGAAATGACCAACCATGTCTTTCTCATGCATCATCACCCAAGGCTGGGCGAAGTTTATCCCGTTCTTGGTAAAGACGATGTCATCAGCGATATAAACAGCTGAGTGGATGACCTTGTTCTGATTGTCCAGCAAGAGAACGAGATCTCCGGGCACCCCGGGCACGGCAATCTCGTAGTAGTTATCCTGAATGAACCGGGAGGCATACTCGTTATCCGCCATGTTTGGATCGGGTGTCTCGGCAAAAAAATTCAGGGCAGTCCAGTGACAGTCCGGCATCTTCTCTTGTCCCGTTGGCGGTAACGGTGAGGTAAAAAGGTGCTCCCGGGCCATCGGAGGAAGGAGATAGAGGATGCTGAGAGCGCCCCCATCCTTCTCTCGGCGCTGCGCCTCAAAAAGGGGACGGAGATCCTTCATCGTCACTCCGGGTAAGGAAAGAGCCCAGTAATTCAGGGGTTTCTCAATGTCAGAATCGGGACGGATGAGAAGGCCCATCATTACGGAATTAATGCTTGTGAGACTTTGCAGAAATTCCTCCCTTTCTTGTGGGGAGGAAATGTATCCCAACACCACCTCGGGGTCACTGAAGTAGGTGAAGCCATTGCGCGTGTAGAGAAGTTTTTTCATGACACTGATTGCCTTGGCATCCGAGGGGTGGTTGCTGTCAAACAGCGTAGCCACATCACCATCGGCGATATAGTAGGGATTCGCCTGGGCACGGTTGGCAGCATTCTGGGAGAGGGCGAGGTACAATTTTTCCCTCACTGCAGGATCAAGTCCCAGGATGAACTCATGATCCGGCTTGATCACCGTTTCGCTTCCTGCGACTTGGGAAGCAATCAAATGGTCTGCCTGATCCCCAGTGAGTCCGCACTGGATGAGGATCTCTCTGAGAGCAGGAGAAGTTAAATTGCCAAAGTTCCATAGAGGCCCTTCTGCCGTCGTGACATCGAAACCAACGTACTCCATGGGCTGTTCCACCCTGATATTCCGAACCAGGAGATCCCCCCAAGGTCCTGAATCGATTTTAGGTGAGGTTCCCCGCTCGCGATGTTCGATCAACTCATCAGCCCAATGAGTCAGAAATGCAGTTCCCACCGCCGTGCCGACTATCAGCAGCAGTGTAAGAAGCACCCAGTTGCTACGTTTGAGTAAGGAATTTTGCACTTGTTGAGTTAGCACAGTAGTAGGTGAGTCAGATGGGTTAAACTGGTTGAGTACCATGGAAAGTAATCACAACGATGGCTAAAGCTAGTTCGATCCCCTGCCTACGAATAACACATCCAGATTGCCAGGGCCTCCGTGTCCGCCACCCCACGGGCGACCACCAGCAGTGGGGTCAGGGGTTGGCGAGACCATCCCGGCGACTTGCGGTGTGTGTTCGGTGCAAATCAAGACGATGTGATTATTCTTGGTATCCAGGGTCGAGGTCCTGCAGCCAAGTTTGGTTTGTACTGTCTGCTCAACAGTAAAACTGGTCGAACTATTTTCCTTGATGATCGTCAGTGTTCCATCGCGCTGTGAGCTAAATGCTTCCATCGTGTTGGGATTGAAGCCCCCTCCGTCCGTACCATTGCCGATCGGCAGCGTGGTCAGAATTTTCCCATCATCCGCATTGACGACGACACAGACATTAGGATTCGAGCACATGGCAAAGAGGATGTGATTTTTTGCATCCAGCCCAAGGCCTTTTGTCGCGCCTGCTTTCTGACCAAGATCGTATTTCGTGATGAGCTTCATGGATGTCACATCCACCATGGCGATTTTTTTCTCATCCTCGACATCAACATAAACTTTACCAGCGCCATCGCTTTGCGCCTGCTCGGGCGCGCCACCAAGATCGATCGAGCCAACCACCGTGCCTTCGTTTGGATCGATCACCGTAATGTTGGGAGATACATGGCTGAACACATAAATGCGTTTTGTGAACGGTTCGAAAAGAATGCCGTCTGGTCGCCCTTGAACAGCGATGTCTTTGATTTTCTGCAGGGTCACCGTATCGAACATCCCAATCTGCTGCCCGCTGCTAAACCCGTGGTGTGATTCAGGATCTACAGCCACACCATGCCCGCTGATTCCGGCGATGGTGGCAATCAGTTGATGGCTATCGAGATCGAACACATAGGTCTGATCACCACGCGGGACATAAACTTTCCGGCCATCATTGTCGGCGTAGACATAATCCGTGCCGCCATTTCCCATGACCTTGGTGGTATCAAGGACTCTATAAGGAGCGTCGATATTCTGTGCGTGAGCATTTCCAGCCAGGAAGCCAACGTTCACGATGGAGAGGACAACGACGGCCAGTAGCGGGAAGTTCATTTTCAGGCGTAAAAAATATTTATTGTTGATTGTAACCCCCTGACTCAGAGGCCAATTGGTAATCTCTAGAACACACCAACTTTCTGTAAGTTGCAGAATACCGCTGATAAATCGCAGATTGATCCCAATTGCTTGAATCGAGTCAGCGCGGAAAGATACTCAGCCAGCAGCTCGTTACTCGCAATCTATTAAAGACCTCGAAACTGAAATTAGAGAGCTTCCAATCACTCTCCATTCGGAAGGGAAGCAACTTCGATCGAATCACTCCTTAAAATAAGATTCCCTGTGGCGAAAACTCTAGCGAATGCTAGATTCCTTCCATGAAGAAAATATTGCTCCTTCCTCTGCTAGCCCTCCTCTGCCTTTCACTGAGTGCCATTGCAGGAACCTTCCCTGACATCACACTTCCTCAATTGAAATCAGCCATTGCCTCGAAACAAGTAACCTTGCTTGATGTCAATGGCCCCGTCTCGTATGCCAACGGTCATATTCCCGGAGCAATTGATTTCACAGCACACACCGCGAATCTGGCCTCGGTTCTTCCCACTGACAAAAACGCCCTGATTGTTGCCTATTGCGGCAATGAACATTGCGGTGCCTATGCCCGCGCTGCGGAGGCCGCTCAAAAACTCGGCTACACAAATGTGCAGCATTTCAAACCCGGCATCGCTGGGTGGAAAGAGGCAAACGAGCCAACCGAAAAGTAGACTCTTCGGCGTCTTCCAATGGTTTGTACTAATCGAAGCCTGCCCGCTTGAGAAACCTTGAGTCTGTTACCTGTTTTTACTCAGGTTTCAGCTTCCAGGTCTCATCTCTCAATTATTTTACTCCGGCAATGTCGTGATGGCCTTCTGATAATTACAGCGAGCCTCTTCCAGGGTGGAGGCACTTGTGCACAGATCCCTGACGAGACCATCTTTCATGCCGTAAATCCATCCGTGAACTGTTAGTTGTTGTCCTCTTTCCCACGCATCACGAACCACCGTTGTCTTGCAAACATTGGCGACCTGTTCGATGACGTTGAGTTCGCACAGATGATTGCCTCGGTCCGTTTCGTTTTCCCAATGTCCCAACAGCGACGAATGTTTCTGAATGACATCATCGACATGACGCAACCAGTTGTCCACAAGTCCGACACGTTCCTGACGCAGGGTTGCCATGACACCACCGCATCCATAATGACCGCACACGATGATGTGCTTTACCTTCAGCATATCGACGGCAAACTGGATGACCGAAAGGGAGTTGAAGTCGGTATGGACAACAACATTGGCAACATTGCGATGGACAAAGATTTCTCCTGGAGCCAGCCCCACAAGTTCCTCGGCGGGAACCCGGCTGTCAGAGCATCCAATCCAGAGATACTCTGGCTGTTGCTGAATCGAGAGTTTTTCAAAAAAGCTGGGGTCCTTGGCTATCAGACCCTGCGCCCAAGATTGATTATTCGAGAAAAGATCTGCGAGCGATGACATGATTGCGTGAGATTGCAATCGGAAGCACGATTCTTCGCCAGTAAAAAAACCGATTTTTTTCAAATACTCCCGAGCACACTGCTGACAGATGGTCAGTGTCTGCCGCGCCAGAAGAAGCCTACTGCTTGGGGACAAGAGCTGGCTCTACGACGCTGGAAGGAGCCAAGAGGACTGCTGCATTTGTAGCAGCAGGGGTTTCCACGACAGGACGTGTCCCGGAGACCGGCGGAATCCAGAGACTCTGCTCAATGAGCTTTTTATTGATCGGAGCAATCAGACTGTAACCACCCTTCCCATCGGGAAGCATCGGGGTTCCCCATCGGGAACGCGTCACGACCTGTGATGAGGAAATTTTCTCACCAAGAAGGGTATGGTTATCGAGAGCAATGTCAGGCGGAAGCTCGAGCGTCCCTAAAAAGACACCGCCCGCGATCAAGAGCTTTGGAAAAATAAGGAGTGGGATCATTGGGGGAATTTTCACGAATTCTACCCATGTTCAATGCGGCATGACAATTCCGGAGTGCAACAGGATGCCTTATTTTCCGGGAAAGTTCCACCAAGTCTGAAAAAAGTGCCCGAGGGAGGTGGCGCTTTTCTGAGCAAATCCTCTTGTGTCAGGCGGGGTTGGAGATGGGGTTGGATGTGGTGTCGGCTGTGGAGCCGCTTTCAGCGCTTCCTCGCTCAAGGAATCGGGTATATCGACCCCGAGGGCGAGTTCTCGCGCCGAGAGTGCTGGTGCTTCACCGGTTTTGGAGACAGTCAAAAAAAGAGGCTTTGTTTTAATCGTATCGGGAGCATCAATTACTTGAATTGGGGAAATCTCATAAGTACCGATCTGCCTCGGCATCACTCGATAGCGGAAGAGCCAAACACTTTCCTGATCCACAATCAGGTGCTGCGGTTTGCGAAGCATCCGGAAATGCAGACCTGGCTGATTGGAAGGTGCCACGACCTGCGGATGACGTGCTGCTCGTACGGTCACAAGAAGTTCCAGTCGATCTCCCGGCTTGGCTCCACGACATGAAAGCGTGGCCATTACGCTCAACGGGGATTTTGCCGCATAGACTGCTTGGCCCAGTAAAGTGAGAATCAAGGCAAGCGATAGAGAATGAACTTTTTTCAAGCACTTCATGGATCGCGGAGAGTGCTCGGTTTTCCAACGAAAGCCAAGCCCCGGAATGGGGCTCCAAGATTATCAGGGAAGCGTTTCCTTAAAATTCCGCGAAGAGATCGCACTGAATGGCATCTCCCGGCTGCGGCGCAGAAGCGGTTTTCTTGAGTGCAGACTTGGAAGGTCTTTTTTTGGGTGGCTCAAAGGTTTGCCTCCATTGCTTCTGGACATCTTTGATGACCACATTGGCCCGCTTGAAATGTTCCTTCTTTCGCACGGCAGCGATGGCAGGATTGAGCCGGAGTTCTTTGCGGGCACGTTCCACTCGGGCATCGGTCAGCTTTCCACGCAACCTCCAATGCCCACCTTTGGTCGTATAAACACCAACGATTTTTCCCGAATCGGCGTATCGGCGAAGTTGACGATCCGAAATTCCCAAGAATGAGGCTAATTGCTTGAATGTGGACATCATGGAAGAGGAAGATTCTAAGATTCCCAGACATTGTCTTGCAAGAAAATGTTGCTACAAAAATAGAGGATCGGACATCTGATGACCGACTTCTCCTTTTGTTATAAGATTATCAAGACTTAATTTTTCCCTTGATTTTCTTTAATAAAACCTGATTTTCAGCAAGTTCCTTGTAGAGTGCCTCGATTCCTCTCAGCGAGGAAGAGCTGAGATGGTGCTCCATCCCTTCGACATCACAAGCCACATCCTCGGAAGAAACCCCCAGAAGACTCAGAAAATCGGTCAGAATCTTGTGGCGATGGCTGATCGCTCTCGCCACCCTCTCCCCTTCCTGAGTCAGCACTAGTCCACGATATTTTTCGTGATGAAGGAATCCTTCTGCATCCAGGCGCTTCACCATATTGGTCACACTAGCCTGAGAGATTCCAAGACTTCCTGCTATATCCACGACGCGTGCATATCCCTTGGTGTCAATCAACTCTTGGATGCGCTCCAAATAATCTTCCGCCGCAGAAGTGGAACGGTTGCCAACCTTGTTCATGGGGTGACTATAGAAGAAATATCATTCGATGAAAATATTTTTTTATTAGAATAATTTTTATAGCTACAGAAGAATATATTAGCCTATGCTAAGAATGAATCCATGAGTATGAAAACTTCACCCAGCCTTCCCGAAGTTCATCGCTCACTCAGAGTTCCCTCCCAGCCTGGATTCTGGCGCAAGTTACTGGCGTTTGCAGGACCCGGTTACCTCGTTGCGGTAGGCTACATGGATCCAGGCAACTGGGCCACCGATCTCGCAGCAGGTTCTAAATACAACTACACACTGCTTTCCGTAATCCTGATGTCGGGAGTGGCTGCGATGTTTCTGCAGTTTCTTTCCCTCAAGTTGGGCATCGCCTCAGGCAATGATCTGGCACAACTCTGCCGTCATCACTATGGAAAGAGAGCCTCCATACCGCTCTGGATTTTTGCCGAGATTGCCATTGCTGCCTGCGATCTTGCCGAGGTCATCGGTTCTGCCATCGCCCTCAATCTCCTCTTTCACATTCCCCTTCTTGTCGGTGTCATCATCACAACCCTGGATGTGCTGCTCCTGCTGATGCTTCAACAAAAGGGATTCCGGTACATCGAAGCCCTTGTGATTACCCTGATCGCAACAATTGCCTGCTGCTTCGGTTTAGAAATTCTATTTTCCAAACCGGAGCTTATTCCGATCCTTCACGGCTTTCTCCCCTCGCATCAAATACTCGCCGACCGTGAAATGCTGTTTATCGGGATTGGAATCATCGGGGCCACTGTCATGCCTCATAATCTTTATCTCCATTCTTCGATCGTACAGACACGGAGCTATCCACTTGATCGGGTAGGCAAGAAGGAAGCAATCCGCTTTGCCACGATCGATTCCAACATCGCTCTCACGATTGCTCTGGCCATCAACGCCGCAATCCTGATCCTCGCCGCCGCAACATTTTACAAAGCGGGCAGGTTGGATGTTGCAGAGATTCAGGAGGCCTACAAGCTCCTCTCGCCCATGCTTGGAGTCACCGGCGCCAGCACACTCTTTGCCATCGCCCTGCTTGCAGCAGGACAGAACAGCACGCTGACCGGAACGATGGCCGGACAAATCGTGATGGAGGGATTTCTTCAGATCAAGATTTCACCTTGGATGAGGCGTCTCTTCACCCGATTACTCGCCGTCATTCCGGCAATTCTGGTGATCGCGATAGCGGGTGAAAAGGCAACAACCCATCTCCTGCTACTCAGTCAGGTTATCCTGAGCATGCAGCTTAGCTTCGCCGTCATCCCGCTTGTCCAATTCACCGGAAACAAACGAATCATGGGAGAGTTTGTGAATGCCGTCTGGGTACGTTGCGTCGGCTGGATCATGGCCGTCATCATTGCCGGACTGAATGTGTGGCTACTCGTCATGCAGTTTCAAACGGGATTTTAAGCATGCAGGAGGAGTCCACGATCATCGAGGGATACGAACTCCTTGCCTCCGGGGCCGGACAGAGGCTTGAACGGTGGCGGGGAGTCGTGATGCAACGACCTGAATCCGCAGCTCTCTGGTCATGGAACGATCCGGAATCCCTTCCCCAGTGGCAGGGCCACTATGATGGACTGCGTGCTACCGGGGGTCGCTGGCAATGGCTGACTCCCCTCCCTGATCCCTGCATCATCACTCACGGAGAACTGCGTTTTCTTATCAAACCGACTACTTCGAAACACCTCGGTCTTTTCCCCGAACAAGCTACGAACTGGAGTTGGCTCAGAGAAATAATTTCCAGGGCCTCACGACAGGAGCCTATACGCGTTCTCAATCTCTTTGGCTATACAGGTGGGGCCACTCTGGCCTCAGCCAATGCTGGAGCCTCCGTCACTCATGTCGATGCATCTCGAGCAATGGTTGCCTGGTGCTCGGAGAATGCCAAGCTATCTGGTCTCTCCGAGGCACCGATCCGCTATGTCGTCGAGGACGCGGTGAAATATCTTCAGCGGGAGATCCGGCGAGGCAATCATTACGACGGCATCATCATGGATCCCCCATCATTCGGAAGGGGGAAAAATGGAGAACTCTGGAAACTCTCCGACCACCTGCCACAGCTCATCCAACAGGCGCGTGAAGCATTGTCCGAAAATCCCCTCTTCCTGCTCCTCAACACCTACAGCGACCTCATTGATGAGTTGGAGGAACATCCAGTTTCCTTGATTGAGAAGAACTTCGGCGGAAGCTGTGAACCAATGGAGCTTTCGCTCCATGGAACACTTGATGGCCGGGTAATACCCTGCGGCACTAGCTACCGATGGGAAGCTTGATTGTAGTTTTTAAGCCATAAAACAATGGCCCTGATTTAAACCGATACTGAAGCGGAGACTACCGCTTTAGTCCTACTCTTTGACGACACAGAGGTACTTACCCCCGCGAAGCGTCTATTTCACTTTGAACGTCACTGTCACCGGATGGGCAGCAAGGTAGTCTGAATCTCCAGGTTGAGTGGCAACAAGCGTCACACTCCCACCATTCGTCGGCGTGATGGTGTAGCTGGTACTGCTATTGGTCACAATCGTCGCGAATCCCGAGGAGATACCGAGTGATACCGGCAGACCGGAACTTGCCGTGGGTACATTGGTCAAGTAGAATGGAACCGTGTTCGTCTGCGTGGCAATAGGCTTGAACGGCTTGATAATCTGAGTTGCCTGCGTCACCACGAAGTTCGTCGTCCGGGATGCGGGCAGATACAAACCAGAGCCTCCGTTCGTTGCTGTCAGTGTCACGGTGCCGATACCCGTCAGATGGTTTATGTTGCCCACCCTCACTGCCGCCCCCGATATAGTGAGGGCATTTCCTAATCCCGAATTGGCCGTGGGAATTGTTACGGCAAAAGGAATCGGCGTGTAAGGAATCTGCTTCTTGATGCCGGTGAACGGGGCGATCA
>Ga0302280_1000533_pt1 | contig 33767 bp, 28 predicted proteins | sample III_Fen_E1_1_FD_198771 | JGI IMG/M metagenome (GOLD analysis project Ga0302280, IMG submission 198771) | Peat permafrost microbial communities from Stordalen Mire near Abisko, Sweden - III_Fen_E1_1 | ecosystem: Environmental > Terrestrial > Soil > Wetlands > Permafrost | place: Sweden: Abisko... | reverse complement strand
ATTTGAAAACTGGGTATTGTTATACCTGGGTTAGTATAAAAAACTTATACCAACTCTCCTAACATGATGACTTTTGTGGTATCAAAAAAGTCATCATAGAGAAGATAAACAACCCCAATATATTTAATAATATATTATTAAATATATTGTTATACAAAACCTATGTTATGCTCTCTTGAAAATCTATTAGCTTTTGAACGAAACGGGAATCTGGCTTGTCTGGATAGATCCTGTAACGACATCACTGAACAGATGAGAATCGATGAATTTCTATGGTATCTTCAGATCGAAGAACGTTTTCTGATCGTTCGACCTAATACTTATTTTTATGTTGTAGCACTCTTTCATAGATGTTGCGAAATGTTGGTTTTCCCAAAAGAACAGATTCGGTTGTATCTGGTGACATGTATGTTCCTTGCGCAAAAAAAGATCGAACTCATGCTTGACGATATTTCGTTTTATGTAAACGAGACAGGTTTTGCAGCAGAAGATATTATGAATACCGAAAGAGAGATACTGGACGCAATGAACTACAATATCGAAATACCAAATGTCATGGAGTACATTCGTTACATCTGTTATGTTTCCGGAACATGTAATAAAGTGCAATCTCTGACTGAAATACTGTGTATCGTATATTCGATGTACGATTTCTGTGTCATACCTTCGGTTTTAGTGACTACCGCTCATCATATAGCGTGTCATATCATACACGATCATCAAAATGAAGATGAATATGATGTCAGGTTCAATCCATTTTCAATCGATACTCGTGTTGTTTTTAGTGTTAGTATACATATATTGACAAGGGTTAACCAACATTGTGACGACAGTTGGATATGTCGTAAGATACAACAAAAACTGGTATGGGTCGATATCGTTAAAGATTTCAATTTACTTTCATTCCCAACAGTAGAAGAGATCTCCGAGCAATACACCCCGAAACACTACATCGGTCTCAGGAAACGTATTCATACAATAAACAAAAAATACATGATCAAAGTATATGAAATAGGTAGTGGAACATATGGTAAAGTTTACAAATCTATGATCGATGGGTATTTATACGCCTACAAACACACCCTCGTAGCAGATTCGGACCAGGGAATATCCTATACTTTTATTAGAGAGGTATCAATGCTACAAATGTTATCTCATAAAAACATAGTTACCTTGCATTTTATCGTATTATCTGGAGCACAAAATGTTACAGGGATAATTTTAGATCTGATGGATTACGATATGCAGAGTTACATACAATCTCCCGATAATGTCCGTACTAATAATCAGTTTCGGGATAGATGCACTAAAGATTTGTTAGAAGGTTTGGTGTATATGCATTCGAACGGCGTGTTGAATCGAGACATTAAACCCCAAAACATCTTAATAAAAGGCATATGGCCTAACATTGAAATTAAATACTGTGATTTTGGTGCTGTGAGGGGTGCAGGTATTGTTAATCTAGATGATAAGTACACTGGTGGTCCTGTAACTTTGTGGTACAGATCGATCGAACTATTACTAGGAGCTGATACATACGGACCGGGTATCGATGTATGGGCCCTGATGTGTACATTGTTCGAGATCTGTATCGGTCACCCCTTGTTTTGTGGTAATACGATTGCCATAGTGACAAAAAACGTCTTTGGAATAATGGGCACGCCAACCAATGATACATGGCAAGGGGTTACATTGTTACCTAATTATCCTTTGGACAATTGGATACTACCTAGTATGAAGCATCGTTATATCGTTCCTTCATCCAACATAATGTATGTAGTAAACAAGGGACTGATTATGGACCCATCCAAGAGACCTTCTGCCAAAACACTGTTAGAATACTTTTATGATTTATGCTAAATAATGACATTCAAAATGACATTTAAAAGATCACTACTGATCTCTGGTCTAATAATGAGTAAAAAAATAATCAAAGATGGTCCATATCAACAACATGTAAATCTCGTTGGAATAGTTCCGGAGCTGGATGTCGATATTAAGAAAGTTAGTGAAGAAGAAGCACTAGTAACCAACATATCGTGTGTGATCGGAGGTAGTGTTGATGCTGGGAAATCTAGTTTTATAGGTACGATGTGTACCGGACTACTAGATTCCGGTAACGGTTCGGCCAGACAGACTGTGGCCCGTCACAAACACGAGATAGAATCCGGTAAGACATCTTGTATATCGAGTCGTAATCTTCGACTCCCCAATGACAAAACCTTAACTTTGATCGATCTAGCAGGTCATCAAAAATACTTCTCTACCACGGCCTTCGGTATATCTGGTTCTTGGGCAGATTTTGCGATCTTGGTAGTAAGTCCGGCCAGAGGTATACTCGACATGACTCGACAACATTTCCGAATGCTGGTATCGTACAACATACCGATCATGATCATTGTAACAAAGATTGATATCGCTCTTGAGGACTCTTGTAAGATAACTGATACTCAGATCAAAGAGTTGTGTGATTCGTACAGACGTAAAATAGTTTTTATTAACAACTATTCCGGCTATCATTCGTACAAAAGAGGATCCACTCTTGTATCAGAACATGAATTGGTTAATGATCCTAAATTTAATTTCAAACCAAAACACCCTATAGTCGATGCTGATACCAAACAATCGAGACTATCTTTCACAGATACTGAATTAGATGATATCAATGATTTTTTGAACTCTACCACATTCAAATTGTCGGCAGTAAACGAGATATCTCAGGCATTCAAAATGGTAGGAAACAAACAGATGTACATACCAGTAGTATATTTATCGAATGTTGATGGATACGGTCTAGATATTATCAAAACAGCCATGATGTCCATCGAACCTCGAGACCTATGGTGTAGGGATGAAAATGCTAATTCAGTCGTAAAATTTTTTAGAACAAAGCTCGATCTTCCGAATCTAGGTGCAGGTGCTGATAGTGTTCATGTTGGTTCTACTTTCTATATTGATAATCCGTTCATGGTCAAAGGTGTTGGTACGGTAGTAAGCGGCGTGACCAGAGGCGAAACAATATATGTCAATGATGAATTGTATCTAGGACCGATATCCAAAGAATTCATCAAGGTCAAGGTCAGATCTATTCATAACGATAAACGTGATTTTGTTGATAGTCTCGCTAATCATCATCGAGGATGCATCTGTATTAAAGCCGTTAAAGGTGAGATAAAAAAGAATCAGATCGGTCGAGGGATGGTTCTGATCTCTAAACAAGAGATGTTGAAACACGTCGGATATCGATTCGAGGCTGCTATCACAATATTCAGTACACATTCTGCGACCCTGAGAACCGGATATTCACCCGTGATCAACTGCGGGACGATATGTCAGGCTGCCAAGATGATTCTACCAGAGCCGGATGATTTGACCGATGAGCAATTGGCCGAGAGAGCCATCCTTTCTAGACGGGAACTCAACGAAAGGGCCCAACAAAAACTTAAATCAGGGGATGTCGCAAAAGTAACGTTCAAATTCCGAATGAGACCAGAGTATGTCGATCCAGGAGCGGTGTTTGTTTTTAGATCAGGTGATATTCATGGAGTTGGGTGCGTAATATCTGTACTATCTTTGGACAAAGATGACGATGCTGCCCCAGAACCGGTCAAGAGTAGATTCCGTAAGATGAGACCTGTCAATCAGAATAAAAAACGTGAAGCTTTGGCCAAGAAACAAGAGAGGATAGTTGTCGCAAAAAATTAATACATGAAAAATAAGAAAAAGTAAGCGTAACCACTATTTTTATTGTTTGGTTTTGAGTTTGATGTAATCATTCTTATAATTCAAGTACGTATGATATAAATCGTATCCACCTACCTGATTAGTATTCACATGATGTTCAACAAATGTGCTGATTTTATCCAATATATCATTTTTTGTATCATCATAAATGAATAAATTAAAATCATCATTCGCAATATAGTAACTTTTTACCATACCCTTCGTACTATTTTTTATTAGTAGTTGATCAGTATCATATTTATCCATATTGGTAATACAATGTGCCATTATGGCATCATTTTCTGTTTGGATATTTTTAACATACTTTGTTTTTTCATCTTTTAGATTGTGCCCTAATGCAATATCTCTCGATAATGTTATTCGGTTATAAATAAAAGTTGGTACTAACATCTTTTTAGGAATGTCATCATATTGACTTCTTACAGTCAAACCTACATAGTAACCAATCATTGACATATATTTTTTATTGTTGTCTTTCTTAATTTTGGACAATAAGTAATGCAGATTATCATTGTTGACATTATCCCCTGTGAATTTCTCATATCCAGTTCCATAATAAATTTCCATCATTCTCGCACCCCTATCGAGAGACTTTAAATAATTTTCTTTCGTGAATCGTCGATTACCTATCAGAAACAATCCACAACACTTATCATGATATTTATGTGCAAAGTAATTAGCATAATGACATCCCTCTTCCAAACCTATCGGAATATACTTGTCATTAACATCTTTAATTTGATCATACACCCACTTACAATGATTTTGGAACAGTATGTCTTCCAAATTAAAAATATAATCACTATCAAATGAGTCCCGATTGTCCTTATCAAACTGTAGATAGTTAGAAAATATCTGATTGTACGTGAACACCTCACCTATTTTTGATAGTTGGTGTAGAAAGTCTGTCTTTAAACCCTTGCGGGGATCGTGATCCCATATATTTTTACTTGTTCCAGGATTCTGAAATAGTACAAAAAACACCATGTATTGTATTATACAATGTTGTAAATAAAAATCGTCACACGATATTATATGTTGCTACCTGCTAGTTTATCTTCACAATCACTAAGCGATCGCACAAAAATTTGACAACATCTATATTCTCGTAAATATTTGTGTCTGTGGAGTAGTGAAGTGTGTTCTATTACATTTTTATGACGAAACTAATTAACGTACGATCAATTTGTACATCTTCTATTCTTTTTACTCATGTATTATGCATTAAAAATCAATGGTTGTAAGGTAAGGAAAAGTATATAATGTGAACAAATGAAATCAAACGATTAATTATAATCATCCATGCAGATGAGGGCTGCGTTTCGCTATCGCTTACTGCCTTGACTTATTTATTTAGAACAGGTTGGGGTAGTGAGCCATTAGCGAAACGCAGCCCGCCCATATGGATGTTCATTTATCCACATCCCATTCTTTTTCTTACCTTACAACCATTAACAAAAATTGAAAATAAGTTTGTTTGTATGATCCTTTTAGAGCTTTGACTAGTATCACATCAGTGAATAATGTACAAGTTTAATAAGATACCCGCGATCGGGGATGCAATGATTAATATCAATTTTAACGAAGAGTTCGAAGCGACTCGTGATGAGATAAGAAAAAAGTATGATCATAAATACAAATGGATATACTGTCCAACATTTGACAAACTTATCGATACACTTGAGGCCGATATAGAAGCCAAAAAAGAGACCTCTTACGTCGAGATTGAAGCGTATGGCCCGAATACTTATTACAATACTGCTGACAAAGATTATATCAATGAGGCTTTTGATGTTTTTTGTGTTGGTGTACAATTGAAAGGATACCGTTATGTTGTATCCGAGACATCCAGAGCGGTTTCTGACCCGATAGAAGGATCATGTCATGTTGGTTACAAACATGTTACAATCTACTTAAAATGAGTAGATTGTAAACTGTATTTTTGATTTATACCAATTACAAAACATCAATAATTGCGACGTAATGAAAAAGACAAAAATATGACCAAATGAATCTGAACGATTAATCATGAACATTCATTGTGGGGGCTGCGTTCCGCGCACTTGCACTGCGTGCTCGTGTTATCGCTTCCTGCCCTGATCTATTTACCTAGCAATGAAATGAGGAAGTTAAGTTTTATTTATTTTGTTGGGATCGATCCACTAGTTCCAAGATAAGTTGGGGCAGGACTAGTTCCAAGATTCCAAGATAAGTTGGGGGCAGGAAGCGATAGCGAGACGTAGCCCTATCCATGTTGATGTTGATATTTTATCATTCTCCTTACCTTACAACCGTTAACAACAAAATCGATGGTTATAACATAAAGAACAAATGAATCATGAACATTCATGCGGATGGGCAGCGTTTCGCTAATGCTCACTACCCCAATCGATTCATTCATCCATCACAAAATGAAAGGAATTAGTTTATCGTTTGCATTGAACTTACATTTCTGGGATAAGTCGGGGTAGTGAGCCTTCGCGAAACGAATCCCCGCCCTCATGAATGTTCATAATTAATCGTTCAGATTCATTCATGTTCAATTTGATCACATTATGTCTTTTTACGTTGAATGTATTACAAAAAAATTGAAAATCGATCTATTTGCGAAGCCCATTAGATTTTTAACACTCATTACCAACATCGTATCAATACTATGTCTAGATTTCATAACATATCACCAAAGGGCGATTTTGCAATCAAGTTTCATGAACATTTTAATGAGCTCTATGAAGAGAGACAAAAACAAATAGATTTCAAAAACCAATCGGATCATATTGAAAGAAATGAATCTCTCTACAATGCCGCGTTCGAAAAACTGTTCACATCGTTTGAAAACGATCTGAATTCCGGAAAAGAAACATCCTGGGTTGAGATACCAATATTCAATTCGGGTACTGCCTGTTACCCTGACAACCAAATGACATACTTAGAAGATGCGATCGAACTCTTTAGACACGGATTACATTACAAAGGTTATCGATCTGATAAACCAACTACTGAATCGAGACATTTTACTTTGCAAAATGGTTCGGGTATGGGTACTACCATTTACAAATGTCTAAAGATTTATCTTAACTAAACTTAAACTAATTCTTTTTTACTTTATCATTATAAATGGGTGCATACTGTTCACACGAAGATCTACACGTCTACAACATCGATCCGAAACAATACAAAAGTTTAGATAACATATGGATGATTAGACCAGCCGATGCCAGATGTAATAGTTGTGGTGATGTGTTGCGTGCCGTACAAAAAACATGCTGTGATCACTACATCCAACAACCCTTCGAAGTTATAGACAAACACAACTGTAAACATGATCGAATAGAAATCACAAATCAACATAGATCAAAAGAAAAATCCGATGAGAACCGGTTTGATGCTAGAGCGATGTGTATGATATGTTCGATAAGTGCTCCGGTCTATGCAACATACATGAAGAATGGGAATAATAACATCCTAACATCAGAATGGATGGTAGATAAAAAACAGTTAAATCGTGAAAAGGTATCATAGTGAATATTTAGGGTCTAGCTGATATTATAATTTATGCGTTACAAGTATAATATGTCGTACACCGACGAGCAACTCAGATACATAAACTACGATAAAAAAATAAATACTAAACTCATCGCGTGCGCCGGAGCAGGAAAGACCAAAACTATCTTGGGACGTATTACACACTTAATTGAAACTAAAACATACAATGCAGACTCTATCTTGATTCTAATGTTCAGTCGTTTCACTAGAGATGATTTCCTTAATAAGATCAAAGATAGTCGTATCACTTGCATCCCTGCTACTGCGGTTAGCACGATCGATAAATTCGCGAAATTAGTCATCGATAAGAACAACACTGTTGATGTGTCCTTGTTGAGTTTCAAACTGTTACAATATCTGGAGAAGACACCAGCGACATCTCTAATAGAAGACCCAATCCTATCAAAAATCAAAATAGTCTTTGTAGATGAAGGACAAGATTTGAACGAGATCCAGTACAATATATTCGTACAACTAAGTCAAAAATTAAATGTCATAATCAATATCGTCGGAGATCCTAACCAGAACATCTTTCAGTTTAGAGGATCGGATTGTAGATTTCTAATAGAGTTTGATGCTGTGGAGTTTAACATCACCAAGAACTTCAGATCTCATCTACCGATAGTGGAGTTCTCGAAACATCTACGTCCGTACGCCGAATCGGACATCATCGCTCACAAAAACAACAACGGATGCAAACCGATCATGATGATGCACGAAAACGAACACATACTTGAGGCAGAGATCATTGAAATTCTAACTAATGCCAAGACTAATAATATTGATTTGAGCCAGTTTGCGATCCTATCACCAACCCGTGGTTACATGAACAGTGTAGGCAGTCATGGTCTGTGTTTCATATCAAACATTCTGTACAAAGCAAAGATCCCTTTCAAGCAGTTCTATGAGGAATCGAACGATGAGGTTACAGGCGAGGGGATCAAGTATGAACCTGTTAAAAATCACGTCAATGTTTTGTCGATCATGGGAAGCAAAGGATTAGAATGGAACTATGTGATAATCGTCGATGCGAATAACTGTCTGATCAATAAACTGTTTTTCAATGAACAAAAACACAAGAATGATCAGTACATGCTGTACGTCGCTACATCGAGAGCTATTCACAATATGTACATTTTTTCGGCGTGTCGTTACAGCAATGGACAGTATGTATTCAATACGAATACGTGGTTCAAGAACGTTCCACCCCAATACTACGTCATGGACTCCAATCACACAGATCATTTCTATTTTGGTGCACTAAAATTTCGAGACAAGGGTCATACACTCGATAATGATAAGCGTCTAAGCAAGATCATCGATACTCTGACCTGTTACGAGCTTGATACTCTATCAACACTATTGGATTTTGAAAATAGAAAGATCAAATATCAACACGATATGTATCAGACCTCCTCCCAATCCAACTACTCTGCAATCGAGAAACAGTCATCGATATTCTTGCTAAAATATACAGATGCGTTGTTTCTGGCTTTATACAACATCAAAATGAATAGACCTTTAGCATCTTTTACCGAGATTGAAAACATCATTGAAGGTGACACTGTGGTCAAGAATGTATCTGCAGATGTAATAGATTTTTACACAAAAAACAAGAAGTCCATGACGTGGGAAAAGTTCGATTCAATGAGAAATCTCGATCCATTGATCAGGACAGCGATCAACCATCATTTTGATCGGACTAAACCGTTTAACTCTCATATTATAGCAGTTAATGGATACTATCAGATGTTCATATTAGCCCAGAAGGTATGGATCAAAAACATCTACAAAAAGTATCTCAAATGTAAAAACACGAATCAAATAAGAGAGATACTGTTCTATCTAGTCGTGATCAAACATAGTATCGAAACCCAACACTACTATCATATCAAATCAAAGGGTAAAAAATATCAACACATACTAAAAGATTTCAAGGACATGTTCGATGATATCGAGGCGTACATCGATGATATCGACTATAATTTTGTCAGGATTCATGAAATAGTCGATAGATGGGGGATTATTGCCAGACTCGATCTAATAGATGCCTCAAACAAACTCACATCAGTAAAATGTTCTAATGATATATCTCTCAAACACACCATCTCATCTATCGTGTCGTATCTCATGTACAATGTAGACATCGTCGACGATAATTTCGAGATAATCAGTTACGATACTGCTCAAAGTACGATAGATGTCGTTATCAACTTTATCAATCTCATGAAAGGAGAAGAGATATCATACATATACTATCTGAATTCTGATATTATCAAAAAGATGTTTAGTATCCTGCAGAGTAGACTCATCGGTTGCAACAACAATGCTCCTATCATAGATATTGATGTAGATACGGTTCTCGATCAAAAAATTGAATCTACTACTGATTGTGAAACTGTTGTTACAACAACATAAAACATTAATCATACTATGTTGTCTGCGGATTCATTGACATCTTTGCTTAATGATTGCAAAAACATGGTCTCTAAACTGGAGACTACTATCGCCGAGATCAACAAATATCTTATGCCTACAGAGACTCATAATATCAGTGATTGGCCAAAAGGAGATGATATTGAAACGATCACATTTAAAAGTAAGTTGAAACTCACTCCTGAAAAGAACACAATTTACATCAAATTTCATAAGCAACGAGAAGGAGGGCCCGCACTAAGGAATGATAATTTAATGTTGTGTATTCAACACAATGGATACAATGTACCCATGTATAGCCCTTACTGTGATGGAGCAACGGATTACACATATTTATCACAAATGTGGAAACTTGATAATAATATGTATGCAGTGCAACTCAATATTAAATTAATCAGTACTGACTCAACAGAGACAGCACCGATCATCAAACTAGACAAAGACAGATACATAATGTACGACCATCTTACCATCTGTTTGAGGGGGGATGGTGAAGACATCAATGCTGCTACAGATTTTGTTACATTTAGTACTGATGTGCTCGTTTAATTTATCTTCCACATCATTATAGATGAACTTGTATATCAGTGCAAAGAAAGACTATATCGATCTTAAAAATCTAGCATCAACAGATCATATGCTGGGAGGATATCTATCGGTGAGTCAGTTAGCAAACACGATCCCGATCGAACCGACCCGTTTAAAAAATATTCGAAATCGTGAGATCCAAAACATGTTTCCGAATTCATCTAATGTTGATAAGAATGAACTGTTTATCGATCGTGTCGGATTCTACTCTATGACTAAACCCTGGTCAGCTAAAAAAATCATGGATGTTCTCAAAAGATACTTTGATCCTGCCAAAATAACTCTAGTCAGTGCCACATCGGGTATCGGCGGGGATCTGATCTGTATCGCACCATACTTCAAATTCATCTACGGTTATGAGATCGACAAAACAAGATTTGATATGCTGTCTAACAATGTTGCTGTCTACGACCTCTCAAATGTTAAACTGTTCAATGAAGACTATACTCAACATATTAATAGAGAAGATGCTGATGCGGTACTGGTCGATCCACCGTGGGGAGGTCTAGACTACAAAAAACTCGAATTCAACAACACGATGATTAGTGATTTAAACATGGCAGACATCGTTAACAGAGTAGATTGTAGATGGGTCATCATGAAACTCCCACAAAATCAAGATATGAGGATCTTCGAAGGGATGAAATACGATATTCATCACATCGATAATTACCTGCTAATTGTATTTGTAAAACAAGTTAAGTAAGATTCACTAATATTAAACAAAAATGTTATCTGTTGAACATCTATCTTCATTGCTCGTTGAATGCAAAAACATGTGTCAAAAACTACAAAACGCCATCGATACGATCAGTGGATCCTATCAAACAGAAGTTTTCTTTGCAGGTGTCACAGGCCACAAATACAAAACTAACTTGAAATTAACCCCTGAAAAAAACAAGGTCTATATTAAGTTTCACAACAAACACGAAGTAACAGATACTGCACTGAATATCAATGATGTACTTATTAAAATCCAACACAGTGGTTATGATTTGGATGTGCACGATCCGAATTCTGTATTTGATTCGGATACTTTTATGTACTGTCAGAGAGTGAGTCCAGATTCTAATATATACGTTGGTCATCTTGAGATCAAACCTATGGTAACAGATGAGGGCAAAACGAAGTCTATCATCAGATTACGTGACGATACTCATGCGACTTTTGATTGGGTTATGATTAGTATCTATGCTAATATCGTAAATCCCGATGTACAGTTTATCACTTTTAGCAGTGAACCATTGATTTAATGATTTAAACTAAATTTTAAATAATCGGTCTAGTAGGTGTCGCAGAAAACTCCGACACATTACTCAAATCTGTCTGTTGATTAGGATGATTGTTGTATGTCGGATACTGATAGATATGATACACCTTTTTTACACTTGTACTATCGGTGTGCGAAACTTTAGTATTAGTAGCAGTATCGGTATCGGACATGATCATTGCATAAATATACAGAATGGCCGCAAAGAAGATGATCGTAAGACCAATGTAGAAGATACGATTGTTCTTGGTCAGGGTCTCCAGTTCGAATCTCTGATCTAACAGATCATCTAACAGTGTAAACCATGCATCTTTAGTATTGACTATTATCTGTAAAAGTGACAGATTGTACAAACTTACCCTTTCTTGTGTTTGAGATAAAGCATTTAGTTTGTCAAGATCTTTAAGACGTTGACTTTCTTTAGCCCTCTCTTTATCCCTTTCGAAAACCTTATTAAACTGTCCTAGATCAAAAGTTCTCTGAGAGTGAGGAGCTGTATCAATGCCACCCAAACCACTATCTGCTCCATAAAACTTCCCCGGATCCGTATTCCAGACTCCTGGATCAGTGTTCCATATATCATTCTTATCAAAACGTACATCATTAGTATTAATAGCGTTCTCTATGCGTCCTGTAGAATCGGCAAAACCATCCTCACTCAGGGGTACACCCTCTTTAGGCATTAATGGATTATCAACGAACCCCGGTAACATGATGTCCGGAGAATACAGATCTGTTTCTTTTGGTAGAAGGGGATTATCGACTATAGTTCTTGTATCAAAAGCCGGAGGAGGGGTGTTGTATTTTACAAAAGGATCCATATGTGTCCGTCTTCTAATTTATAATTATCTCGGGATTTATAAAAATGGCATTAAATACAAATACTAACATCAACACGATATCTGGATCGGACTTTAATACGATCAACACAAGTAAATTTTACAAATTCTTGAATGATGATCTGATACATTATGGTTTTCAATACAAACTGGGATTGAACATCGATACTAAAAAGTTTAATCCTAATGGTGAATGTACAAAAGGTGGTCTCTATTTCTGTGAGGAATCCAAATGTCACATGTTCTGTAAGTATTACGGCGGAAAGATGGGAATAGTTAGTATACCCGATGATGCTTTAGTCTATATAGAACATAACAAATTCAAAGCTGATAAATTTATCATCAATGAAATCATCGACTTTGATAGTGTTGACGAAAGTTTCTGGATCAACATGTTAGATAAAACAGGTGTAATGTTACGATATGTAAAAAACCAAACATACGAGATATGTGAGACTGCAGTCAAACAAAATGGATTAGCAATACAATATGTAACAGATTCTCTGCTGACATACGACTTGTACAAATTAGCTATTGAACAGAACAGTCGTGCAATACAGTATGTCAGTATGGATATGATTGATCATGTATTGATAGAATCAGCTATTAGACAGAACGGTTTGATGTTAAGATTTATAACAGATCAGACACCAGAACTGTGTGAGATGGCTATCAAACAAAACCCTCTAGCATTGCAGTATGTAAAAGATGATATGTTGACCAAAGAACTGTGTACAATGGCAGTTCAACTAAATGGGAATGCACTAAGTTGTATAGATCAATCATCGTCTTTTTTTACAGAAGAACTTTGTGTGATGGCTATTCAGGACGACTATGATGTGTTGAAAATCATTGAGAACCAAACAGAAGATATGTGTAAGTTAGCAGTTAACCTTCATGGTTACGTTTTGCGATACGTCAAGAATCAGACGCCAGAGATATGCAGACTGGCCATAGAACAAGCACCATGTGCTCTACAGTATGTCAATGAAGAGTATCAAACAGAAGATATGTGTAAATATGCTGTTAAAAGAGATTACAGAACCAGACATTGTATCAAGAATCAAATCCTTCGAAATATGATAGATAACGAAAAAATTGATATGTACAATGCATCACCTAACAACTAAAATAATCTAATACTAATTATTATGTTGTATCCAGTGTGTCCAAGTTGCGGTTCCCTTCTGTCGAACATCCAACTCCCTTATCGTCGTGATATAAAAGAGCTTTGTGAAAAATACGATGTGGATATCGAACTGATGTCTCGTGGTGTTGTTGATAATGAGACCTTCAATAATGAAAAAGAAGCCATCATGAACAAGTACACTGATCCGGACAACTATTGTTGTCGTATGAGATTAGCGAACTACTCCGAACTCGTTAATATTGTGAAATGAATATTGTTTATTCTAGTTATATGAGCTACATAGACGAAGATGATCGGAGAGCACCTCAAACTAGAGTTAGACTGCCTGCTCCTGTCAATACGAGAATGAAGTTCAAACTACAAAGACAAAAAGAAGAGTTTGAGTACAAACCAGAACCGAGACAATTTTCTTTTTATCAGATATGTCAGTTCCCTATGGATAAACAATACTCTGTACGGAAAATTATCTATGATGAAACAGGAGAGATTGTTAACTATCGCGAATCCAAACTGAAAAAATCTGTTCTAGAAAAGTTCTTGAAAAGTTGTCCCGAATGTAAATATACCATCTATCCGGCCTACGATCTAGGTGTAGTAGGATTCCCTGTGTCAGATGAAATACTTGTGGCACAATCACACATTTTAAATGGATATTAGTTCTACTAGTTCTAGTGTATGTCATAACTGAATCGAGCGAAGATGTCGGAGTATTCATTGAAGGCTTTTGGTCCGTAATCGATCATAGCAGAGTTTATGTTGTATCCGTATTTGTAGATATCTTCATCAACAAGATAACTGATCTGATCTAGATGAGTTGTCATTATGCCATCTAAAACAGTTGTCGCAACATTAAGTTTGTTTCTAACTCTAGGATCATCTGGTAATGAAAATATGATCGAAGAGAAAGCATTTAGAGCATCTCGTTTGTACTGTTCCATCAAACCGTAGTTGATGTGACTAGTCTTTGGTTCGATGAAACACACATTGTATTTTTCATAGAATCGATTCATCGATAGAATCATCAATTCATAAGCAAGTGGATCATACGCATAAAAGTCTTGAATACTGAATGTGAAATCAACGACAGGTTCTAACTGATTAGCTGTATCGTTCAGTTTGGGATGGATGATGTTCTTTTTCATGGTTTGTTGATCTTCTAGTGTTGCGGCTGCCGTGACAGATCGATTGTTAAGGTAACTCAACACGAACCACCCTATCAGTAACGCGACAAGAATATTAATGCCTATGTTAGATTTCGAACAGTACCACAATATAAGTATGAATACTACCGCATATATGAATATCTGTTGTCCATCCCATGAATCGATGAACCGATAAAGACTACTGTCATGACTTATGGGTTTTGTATTGTCCATGACTTGTTTGTATCTGTATATATAAAAATTGATAATTTAAATTACAAAACCGAAAACACATTAGGTACTAAGATAAACAACTTTGACATAAACAACAATAATGACCCATATTAACTACAGTCATATAGACAGAACTGTCAAGGCTAATAAACTTTACAGATTCACTAATGAACTAACTGAACTAAATGAACTAACTGAATTAGAAACAGATGAGGATAGAATTGCGGATCTGACTGTGATAATTAATGAACTCAATCTACAAAAAGATAAAAAACAGATCAGTGATGAGAAGATGCAAGCACATTTTGAGATACTAAAGAATTCACAGTATCAGAAGAGATGGCAATCCTTATCAACAGTTCAACGCTTGAACAGATTAGAAGAGTTCATCGAGAGAAATCAGATCGATGATGATGTCTACATAAACAAACTGAAACGAGGTGTGAACGAAAGCATTTTTCGGACTAAGGATGTCAAATACAATATGGTCAAAGGATGTATCGAAGAGATCGACACATCCGAATTAGACAAACTAGACAAACTTGAATCTACGTCCACCGTGTCTTCAAAAACACCAAAGCCTAAAACAGCAAAAACAAAAGCAAAAACAGATACCAAAGAAACCACGAAAACAGTCAAACGAACCGTCAAGGTCGTAAAAATCAAATAAAATTGACAAATGTACATTAAAGCAGAAACATTATCTATACTCAACATTAAATTAAAATTAAGTAGATGAGCCGAACAACAGTCCTAGAATCCAATGTTGCGATCATTGATGAAAATCAAAATCAAAATCAAAATCAACATCAACATCAACATCAACATCAACATCAACATCAACATCAACATGAAGACAGTATCAGTAATGGTTTGACATTGAAAGATCTTTGTGATATCGAAGGTGATGATATGTTTGATCGAATCGAACAGTTCAGTAAAGATAACGATCTAAACACTATGCAGAAGACCTTGACAATCGACGATAGACCCAGGTCTGAGAACCTGATCTTATTGAAGATATTCAAACGTTTAAAACGAATCGAAAAAGCATGTATCGCATACAAAACCGACTATGAAAATTACGATCAGATTCGGAATGCATACATCGACTGTACAGATCGGGGTGAGACTATACATAATATTAATATTAATAATGATGAAACGAATATGGAGAACTATGTCAAGACACTATTTACCCCTTACAAGATACAACAGGAACTTTTAAAATACGAACTTTTTAACTACAAACCAAAACAGAAGATTCCATTCACTTGTAACAATTGTGAAAATGTGGCCAAAATAATATGTGACGATATCTCTAGATTCAGTCCGATCATGTACGGTGTGTTAGAAGACAAGAGTTGGACTGTTCATACAGAAGATACATTAAATTTCTCTGTCCCGACCGATAGGATTGTTCTGTCTAATACTATTCGTACGGCAGATTCGGAAAATTCATATCTGATATCGCATCTGGATACGTTGATAGACTACATCAGTCGGGTGTACAAATTGGCGTCAGTTAGACACATTATTGTGGAAGACAACAAGTTCTACATGACATGGGTACTGATTACATTACGATATCGGAATACATCTACATCTACATCTACATCGAGTCCTATTTTTTGAGTACTAATAAAGAAAAAATTTGAACAACTAACCATCTAAACATTTATTGTACAATACACATGCACCACAACAATAAATACAAAAAGATGTACTTTTACGAACAGAAAATCCCCGAACAGAATACGATAGTTGTTGCTGATATGTCTGTTGATGAGAAGACAGATAGTTGTATATACGTAACACTCCCTGAATACAAAAACCTTACCGGTATCATTTATCGTAATGAACTCCCAAAACGATTCAAAGATCAGAAACGGGCGATAGCAGATATGAAGAAAGTCGGACAGATAGTATGTGTTGTAACCAATTCTATGACTGACACCAATCTGATCGAACTCTCTATCAAAGGCATTGATACGAAGTACCACGAAGCGATATGCACCAGATACAAAACCGTCGAAAAGATCTTGAAGATAATGAAATTCATCTCGATCAAGTTTAATATCGATTACTACGATCTTGTTCAGAACTTACAAGAAACTGTGATCAAACCATTAATTGAGATCGATGAAACGAAAGGCATTGATTGTTTCGAAATCCTTTATGCGTCGTGCTTAAGAGATATCAGATCTTTGTTAAAACTCGTTCCGTTAGTTGATAATGTTCTCGAACAAGTGATAGATACTCTACAACCTATGATCAGAGAAACAAATGCTACTTCATCACTCATATTTGATGTGATCGTATGGAAAGGTGATGGTGGTAGTAGAACCGCAATCGATTTGTTACAATCTTTTTTTCAGGACATCAAAGCCAAATTTTCAGATAAAACAGTAGATATCAGATACATCGGTGCCCCGAGATATCAGATAGATATTAAGAGTATCGCAATAAATGACATTGATGATCTCTATTCCGAGATAAAAACCAGTATGATAGAATGGATGACTACAAACAACGTTACATGTTACGATCTGCAGTTCGATCTAACACTAAAACATGATACACCAGGCGATGTTTCGATTACATTTCCGTTTCATATTGAAATGACTGATCATTAGCAGTAATGTACGTAACTAAAAAATACATTTAATATATTTCAACCCCCACATAATACTAATTTTACCGTATAGACTTATTAAGCACTTCGAATTCGACCTTAGAACTAATCATACAATTAATGTCCGAATCAACGAATAATACAATAATACCAATACTTACAACTACAACTACAACTTCAACTTCAACTTCAACTTTAACTTCAACTTTAACTTCAACCAATACCACAAACTACTGGGATCAGTTTTATGAAAAAAATCATAGCTTCGTATCAAAACCATCAACATTCGCACAATTCGTAAAAGACTATATCGATACATCAAATGATGTTTTAACAGATAAGAAACTAATCGATATGGGATGTGGAAATGGACGAGATATGATGTACTTTAAATCTTGTGGCGCAGTAGTCACCGGACTCGATATGAGTCACGAGATATGTTCCAAACTGAGTCAAGACGGTCTTGATGTCAGATTAGGATCAATGACTACTTATGATTACAGCGGATACGATGTGTACTACTCCAGATTCGGTCTACATGCTCTAGATACATACGATGAGATTAAACAGTTCATTAAGAATCTAGCAGATAGGATGAGCGAAGATAGTATTCTGTTTATCGAGACAAGATCAATCAAAGGAACCGAATTTGAGAATAAAGACTATCATGAACACAACTTTGTGTCAGGTATCGGGGGGATGCACAAAAGAATACTAATGAGTATGGCTCATCTGATAGATCTATGCAACGATAACGATCTGTTCGCAGAATATCGAATAGAATCGAACGGACTATCCGTGTTTAAGGGTGAGGATCCGTGGTTGATCAGGCTCGTATTGAGACGAGTTAATGTTAAGAATTATCTAAAAAAGATAATGACTTCTAACTTCAAAGCGAGACAGGAACGATTAAGATCACTCTTTAACAATATTGTAACCATTTTGGAAGAGAACAGTATCAACTATGTAGTTTTTTTTGGTAATCTCATCGGTTTATTGAGACACAACGATCTATTCATACCATGGGATGATGATATCGATATATTGATTTCTAAAGAAGATGCGGATAGACTAAAAACAATATTCTATGATCAAGGATACAAAACGATCTGGGGTGGAATAGAAGTCTTCCAGGTTGTCAGTCACGATGTATGGATTGATGTATTCCACGATCATCCAATAAACAAGTTGGTCGATGTAACGGATTATCGTTTGTTGAACGGATATCGGATCCCCAACGACTATGCCGCTGCATTCAACGAGTTCTATAACTACATATCAATGGATGATGTACTAGAAACGTGTGTAATTTACAACCATCAGTATAACGATAGATGGTCTTCGAATAATATGTTAAAGGTCAGAAAGAACATAACACATATTAAAAACCTATTACACGATTTAGAAGGAGATAATGATGATTTGTCCGAAGCAGTTCAAAAAATCAACGATACATCGTATGATAATCATCTGACCGATACATGTATATACATATTGTTGCCTATAAATAAACAAGATCCACTACTGATAATCCAACAACTATCAGCCATATTGAAATATCACAGAATCGATACTTATGTTGCGGTACATGAGAGTATATACAATATTCTCTCTCCACATTTTCCGATTCTGAATACAAAAGGGCTATTTTTCATCAAAAACAACACATACACTGATATATTTGATAAGAATATATGTGATCATTATCTACACATAAACGATGAAGTCAACGCGGTCAGTATCTACAAACGAATGATACTGTATCAGTATGTCCCAAAATTTATAGGTTTCCTCAACGATATACCAAAGATAGATAAAAATCCCCGCAGTCTCGATGATGTTAATGAATGGCATAATAAAGAGATACTAAAGGATGAACTCTTGTTTAAAGATACCGATTTGATATTTACGATAAATAGAACAAGTAACGGTATCATGATGTCGACTACCGATATGTTATACCTATTCAATACGATTCAAAACATATACAGTAAGAATATGCTGGGGAAGTATCCTATATTGGAAGTAATACTACCGAATCTGGCGGAGACTTGTGATATCACATACTACAATGTTGATTTTGATGTATGGGACAAATCAAACGATAGACACGATGATGATATTGCACAAGACTACATGTCTACAACAAAACATTATTAATCATCTTTACCGAGATATTTTGCGACTTGATTAGAAATGTTTAGATATTGAACGATGTATTTGCGAGGGGTGAAATATCCGTTATCAACATGTTCCATGAATTTGATAAAGGATTGACGTATTTTTTCTTCTGGGGTCCATCTGTTATCGCAGATGAATCCACTTTTTGTCATTATTTCTTCATGCATGACTTTTTCATGATTTAGATCATGGCCAGAACCACTATTTTCGTCATAGTATTTTACTGATGGTAGTTTCAGACAAAAAAACGGAACATCATGCACTCTAAATTCAATGTTTGAATTGCCCAGTGTTTCAAAAGGACTATAATACAGAACAAATCTTGTATTTATAATATCGTTCATATACTCTCTATGATCGTATTTGATGCTTCTGTTGTCGAGCGAATATCTGTATATTTTAACGGTGTATATTTTGGGAATCAGATCGATTAGAAACTGCATTTGTTCAATTTTGAATGTGAATCCACTGTGTTCTTTAATGTATATCATCACAGTGTTATTTTTTGAATAGGATACCGGTTTATACAGATCAACATCGATTCCAAGAGGAAGGGTTTTTATTTCAGATTCTAGTATTCCAAATTTGGAATACTGTTGTGATTGTTGTCCTATTTCCCCAATTACAATCTTATTCGGAAATGAATGATTGAATTTATTATGATCAATATGAGGAACAAAGTCACAAACATAAGAGTAAAAAATACATTTGGTCTTTACCACAATACTATTTTCTATTATGTCAAGCAATTTACATTTGATATCTGATCCAGTGTAGTAACAAGACATAAATATATTGAAATCGTACTTCTCGAAATCAAGATCATTTGTTGAATATTTTATATCGTATTTATCGAGACAGTTCATGATCCGTCCAAAAAGTACCCCTTCACTTGAACATGTATTCGAGGCTTTCACACAACTAAGTACATTTATCGTTCCCCTAAACATATATAAATATGTTTTACTAGAATCATCATTGCTTGTATCTATCATTATATATATCGTGTATAATTTTTATCATAATCAAAATCAAGTATTATAACGATTTAAGCTATCGGATGTCACCGTATAGAATATCGAAATATTATGATGCACATATATAAACATCAATAGATGAACCGTAATAGAGTCAATGTCAAATATGGAGGGGGGCATCGCGGAATACAACCATACAATAGAAATATTGGAATTCCGCGATCTATACATAATAACATCATCCATCGTGATGATACACATACATCCATCGATCTATCCGAAGGGGGGAACAAGTATTTGGACCGTGATGAAGATAAGATAGCGGAACAGTTATGGAACAATACAAAGATAAATATCAATAAACCCCTGATTGTGTATCCAGACACCCCGAATAAACATACACTCAAATGTTCTGATTATAAAATGATCATATGGGTAAACATATTGGACATCCCGGTCAATCGAGACAACTCATCTCAGATACATATTAATGTCATAACGAATACGAACATCGTCGTTACAACATTCAAGAAAAATATAATCAAAACAAATGAACTAATAGATGTGTACATATTCGGCAATATTGTCATAAAAATATGTCTAGAAAAGATGATTAAACTCAACAGATTCTATATAATTAATGATGACGTATTCCTTCCACAAAAATACGAATATTTATTGAACAATCTGCACGCTGGATTGTATCCGACCGAAACCACTTTCAATAACTACTGTAATATCATAACCAGTAAAGCACAACCTACGCTCACCATCGTGACCCCCTCTTACAATTCGAATCCTGTATTCTTAAGCGAATTGGAAAAATGCTTATATGGACAGACATTTTTGGATTGGTCATGGATCATCGTTAACGATTGTTCAACAAAGACAGATATATTAACCTTTTTGAATGATCTACAACAAAGACATAAAAACATCATCTTACAATCCAATAAGAAAAACAATGGACTCGCATATACTCGGAATGCTGGTTGGGACATAGTACGTACTGATTATGTTTTTTTCATAGATGATGATGATCTATTGGAACGTACAACTCTCGAAAAATTTTATTTTACTTTGGCATCAGAACCTGAAATATCTTTTGTATCCTCATTTCTAAGAGCTTTTGGTGATAAAAGCTACGATTGGAAGAGAGGAGATCAATATGGGTACATTAATCTTTTAGAGAACAGTATGATATCGTGTGCAATGTTTAAAAATATAAAAGAGCGATACAGCGTGATAGATACTTGTACGGGGTGTGAAGATTGGGATCATTGGTTAAGACTTGCAAACAAAGGATATACCGGATACACAATACCGGATATATTGTTTCTTTATCGCAAGTGTGCGGCCATCGATAAAGATTCTAAAAGAGTGTGGAAATTTTCAGATATGTCTGTTTATGTAGATAGATATAAAAAAGCATATCCGAACCTTTACGCCAATCCTCTCGAATATCCGTATCCATACAGGGATTTTTACAAGTTGGAAAAAGGAGATTTTTACAATGGGTACGGTAAGATTAAAAACTTGAAGTACACGGATCTCAAGTATTGTGGAGAGATCGATCTAAAAACACACATGGATAAAACATTCAAACAAAAACTAGAACTATGGAAACCACCGTCATTCAAGTATGTTCTACAACCTGATCTATTTGATGATGATCACTACAAAAAAACCATAGATAACAATGTCAGTTATCGTTCTTACATTAAGGACGGTCAGTTTATTCCGTGGCATTGTGTTCCATACAAACAACCAGAGACCAAACCCTACAAATATCTCTTTGATAAAAACAGTGCCGTCCATACAAATACTGATCTGTTACTAATAATCCCCTGGATGAATATGGGAGGGGCCGACAGATTCAATCTAAATCTATCCCAACACATGAAAAACATAAACAAAAAGATGACGATAATTGCAACCGAATGTAATCTGTTTGAGAAAAATATCAATACATGGTACAATCTATTCAAAGAAACTACAGATGATATACATGTTTTGTACGAGTTCTTATCGATACATGAATACATGAACTACATAAAACACATAATTCATGATAGACGTCCCAAAAACATTATCATCAGTAATTCTCTCTTCGCTTCCACCAAATCACAAGAGATCAGGGATTTCATCACCAAATACAAGATAGATTGTAAGTTTTCACATTATGTTCATATGGAAGAAGAAACTTGGTACAATGGTGGGTATGCACGTTTTGCATGTGATTCGATACCATACGTCGATAATATATTCGTCACCAGCATATATCTACAGAATTGGATCAAAAAACGAATAACCCCAGAACATCATCACAAAGTAGAATTATGGATGATCGGAACAGATACAAACAAATTTACATCATCTATCATTACACAATCTACCATTACACAATCTACTAATAATATCATCGATCCTGTAAAAATCATCACTCTTTGTCGTTTCGTAGATCAAAAGAAACCAATGCAACTTATGAACATAATAAAAAAATCACAAGGTGAGTTCGCAAATTCTATTCGTTACACGATTGTCGGTAATGGTCCGTATGCCGATAAAATGAAACAGTTCATTACGGATAACAATCTTAACAATGTGAATCTGATCGTGATACATACAGATGATGTTGCCAAGTATCTACAAGATTCACATATATTGTTACAGACAACCGAATGGGAAGGTATACCTAGTGTCTTCTTTGAGGCAATATCGTGCGGTGTACCTGTAATATCGGTTGATGTCGGTGGTTCCAACACTCTGATCAAGAATAATCAAAACGGTCATCTCATAAATAAAGGTGACGACGATGATGAAATTCGACAATACATGGATGTGCTCACAAACATTATGTCACATCGTATTATTCTGTGTAAATGGCGTAACAAATGTCTAGAACAAAGGAAAAATATCGACTATCATAACATCTTTGATAACATTATGAAGAAGCATTTCAAATTAAATTAACATACTGAGATTGATCTTTTGTCCATGGTTTTTGACAGTACAGACATTTTACAATTTCGTTACGATGATCTGAATATCTTGTAAAACAATCTTCATGTATAGCATGACCACATGAATATTTACAATATGTGATGACATCATTACATTCGTACATGTCATCCAAACAGATCGGACACACATCATCCTCCCCGATCTGTTTCATAGTGACTTCACCGTTACCGTTCTTCTTTAATGCCTTGAAATGAGCAATCTTGTCTGCATTGACCCTGAGATTCTCCGTGATATGTGGTACGTGATCAAACATGTATTCTAAATCATCATTAGTGTATTCTTCGATATCTTCCTGTTCTGGTTGTACTTTCATTATACGTGAGAGTACAAAGTAGATATGTTTACATCTCTTCTGTCGGGTTTCATAATCAGGACATGTACAGGTCGGTGAAGTCTTAATACACACATTGTACACATTACCTGTTGTACCCATCACCTCATAAGATCTTTCTAAAACGTTCATCGTATATTCATGAGTCATAACCAAATAGATCTTCTGGGTTTTCCCTCTAGACTTCCGTTCTACTTCATTGACCCGATGTTTGAATCCAGTTGCAGTCTTTACATTTATCTTCTTTGGTGGCATCCCCGTTTTACTATAATTTAACATACTTTTAGTCATGACATCTTCATGGATAAAAGTTTCAACTTTCTGATATTAGTGATTGACTTATGAAAAGAAAGAGTTCGTCATGATCGATGATAGGCCGTTCTCTAGAGTTGTAGAGTTCGTTTTCGTTCTGACGTTGTCATTAGTCTCTGTATTGATCTTGACTATTTTAACTTTGATGTTGGTCTTGGTTTTAGTTGTAGATTTAGTTATAGGTTTAGTTATAGGTGTAGTTGTGACTTTTTTCGTTTTTGTATTGGTTTGATCTCCGACTATTAATGCTTTGCTTAACACTTTTTTAACTGGGGTTTTTTCAGGCGTATCGACAATCTTGGCTTTTCTAATTACGACAGTTTTTTTAGGAGGAACCACCTTGTTTTTATTCAATCTCATAAGCTCTACATAACATTTCGCAGTGTGTCGTACATCCGATAGTGCATCATGGGCATCTATCATCTTTGTCTTAAACAATTCTTCATACATGTTTTGAAGTGCAATACTCTTCCCACGATTCATGACAGATTTGTACAAAACGGATGTATCATCTATCATTAGTGAATCAAAGATGTCTGTAATCTTATCGTTGACATTGATATTGATTCTGTAACGATCGATATTTGATCTGATTTTGGCGATATCTGTATGAACGTGATGTCCACACACCGTATTGACTTTCGTGACATCTTCTGCAAATGTTTTGATCACATCATAAAAATCTACACCCTTCTCACGTAAGATGTCTGTCGTTATACCCGTAATCTGTCCCGATCTGCTATCAACGAATCTGTCCTTAATGTACGAGTTTACAGTTTTCAATTCTGTATGTTTATCATCATATACAATATATGCAAATTGAATGATGTCCATGGTTGTGACGTTGTTCTCGACATCTAATACAATGTAACCTGTTCTACTATTAAGATTTGTGTCAATATTAACATCGATCGTTCTGTAGGGATCTAATTCTAGATTAAGTTCAGTTGATTCTTGGGTCTCAATACATTCTAACTGCACTCTATCATTATCAAAATCATCAAGATCAGTTCGAACATCCCTCAAACCTTTAAGATCATTGGCTATCATTTCACGTACAAAACTTAACATCCCTTCCCAGTCATAATCATTCGGAATAACAATCTCATAGTACTTACCAGAAAAGATGTTGATTACAGCTACTTTCTTGATCTCGATATCATAGTAGTTATTGCAACAATTAGGATTACGCATGAACAGTGAATAGTATATCAAAAGCTGAATCAACCATTCGACCTTGAAATCACTTTCGGAACATTTGATGTCTACGAGCGTATCGTTAGTGATGTCTATATAATCCAATTCTCCACACAATGAAACAGTATTCTTGTCGATCTTGTACAACTTGTTCATTTGAAGTTTACATAGGATTTCATTAGAATCTATCTTCTTGATATAATCATCGATCCTGGGTAAGACAATCTTTGAATTTTCTTCGTAGAGATGTTGGATGTCTCGATAGACTAGCCTTCGACGATCGTTGTTGAGTTTAGGACAGAGTGAAACATGATAGATAGCCTGATTTATACTAGCACTAGTATCAACATTAATGTCACCTTTAAATATATCGTAAGATCTTCTCAAGGTCTTGATGAACTCTTTCGGATACTCATAGTCTGATATTCCCATTGATAACAGATGTTCTATGTGTACCGGACTTAGTTTGGACAGTTTGATTATATTGGTCAGTTTATTTATCAGATCCTTTACCTTGGTTTCGTCCGTAGGGGTTTGAAAAGTCAATGGTATCTTTTTTTTTGTAAGACATTCTTTAATGTTGTATTTTCTGTACAGTAGTTTCTCTTCATCAGTCAAACGAAGATTTAGTAGTATCTTTTCTGTATTAATGTCTTTAATCTCTTGTTTGTTTCGTATCATAAGCTGTCGAGTCATGTAGTAGTCACAGAATATCCCGTAATCGGATTCGAATACATCCTTTTTGAGTTCATCAGAGTAGTACAATGGATCCGTGAAGATTAATTCAGTTTTGACTGAAGTTGATGGAACCAATCCTAAGTCTCGCATCTTTCCAATCTTTTTCCCGGACAACATCTCAACGATCTTCATCACAGAGTAAGAGTCTTTGGTCTTGTTAGTGTCATCACCTTCGAACATAGTCTCAGGATCGATATCTCTATTGGATTGATTCTGTATTTCGATATGGTTTACAATCTCTCCCATAAATCTAGATAAAGGTAGATCGTGTTTCGATGTTACAAAATGAAGATGTCTTTTAGCTCGAGTTGTTCCGACATAGAACAATCTTCTCTCTTCTTCGATATTCTTGAGTCCATTGTTAAGATGATTCGGAAAATGAGCATCTCCCATACCTATCAAAAACACGACCTTCCATTCTAAACCCTTGGCCTTGTGGATTGTCGTTAGGACTATCTTATTTTGTTGGATGATCTGTTTAAACTCCGATGAATACTGATCGTTTATTAACGACACATACGGAAGCTTGTTTCGTTCAATTTCGGTCTCCAGAATCTTTAAGGGATGTGTATTTCTAGACAGGATTGCGATATCACCGTATTCTGTATTACTATCATTCATAACATAGTTTGTAATCTTGGCTATGATAAGATTGATTGCTTCATCATTTGCCTCACACACCGTCAGATCGATCGTTCCCTTATCTGATGTATTATGCCTCATCATCTTGAATATCTTGTCTTTGTTATGTTTGATCGAATCATTAGCTAGTCCTACAATCTCTGCTGTAGAACGATAGTTAGTTGTAATCTTGTAAGTCAGGGTGTTTTGGATGATCTTATCGAAATTAATGATGTAGTAGTTATCACTACCCCTGAACTGATAGATATTTTGTGAGTCATCACCGATCACAGTGAGAAAACATCCGTTTTTGGCAAAAATACTTAGAATCTGAAACTGATCCTCATCAACATCTTGAAATTCATCAAAGAACACGTATTTGTATTGGGATGCTATCTCCGCTCCGTATTTCTCCATTATTTTTCTACCAATGATTCCATACTCACTAACGGAGCTATTGGCATACTGATACTGATTATTGGTAGTATCAGATCCTCCGAAAAAGTCCTCCTTTATTTTAAGACAAAAAGAGTCGATGGTGCGAATTTCGACCTTGATTTCGAACCCCATCAATCTATCTATCATAACCTGTAGATTCTTTCTAGCTTCGACATTAAACGTTAATACTAGAATTCTGTCAGGTGTTGTACAATTATCCAGAAGATATTTGATCCGACATGTGATAGTGGTAGTTTTTCCTGTACCCGCCCCAGCAACAACTCTAATGTTTTTATCGATAGGGGAGTTAATGATCATGTTCTGTTCTGGATCGGGAATAATCTCTCTACCACCAACCATGTAGGTATTTTTCTGATAGGATGTTAGATTATCGATAAAGGTGTTGATATCCTGTTTGGTCATCTTTGATACACCACCTCTGACATACTTTGATAATAGTTTCATAGACGGATCGGATTTAAGGTCTGAAACCGTCGGTTTTTTTATCTTGTCTGTCTTTGTATTTGTATTATTATTAGTATTATTGAATTGGACAAAATTTGTTATGAGTGTATTAAGTGACATTTTAATACATTCTATTGTTTTGTATCTAAATATGTTTTATGACATTGCATTGAGAACACTGACGAATCCGAGAGGTTGACATCTATTGTCTCGATCAAATTTAAATTGATCTTCGGAACACGTTTTTAAGATCACAATGGTAGTTCCATCAAAGATACCGCTAGTGACTGCATTAGCACTGCTGTTTAGCTTGACGTAGTGATTTTTGACAAAAAGATACGCGGTGTATTGAGTTGGATCGATATTCGCATTGACATAATAACCGACAATGTAAGAGTAGATAGCGTCCGCGGCCAAAACTATGACATCAGCAACAGTGTATGTCAAATAAGTGGCGTAATTGTACTCCATCTCAGCGAAAGTAGGATTGCCGATCTGCATTGTTGCTAAAGCTATCGCTACATCTGATGCTGGGGTTGCTAGAGTTTTCTCTAAAGCATATTGAAAAGGTAAGATTGGTGTTGGGATGATTGGAGGGAGAGTTGTTGGACACATAAATTGAGTAGTAGGAGGGCGCGGACATCTAGTTGTACCCGGTGCTGTTGTAGTTGTTGTGGTAGTTGTTGTGCTACTTGATGGCGGAGGAATTAAAAAATCGGTAGGACCGAAGCTACCAAGATCAGTAGTATCGATGATCCCTCCAACGGTGATCGTGTGATTGTGTGAATGGAACATTTAAGCTGTATATGATAATAATCGGTCTGATAATTTTAATGATAGGGATGAGATAAAATTTTATAGGTTATCTGAAAATATATTATCATTGTTTAGCCAAGATTGATGTTGATGTCGTATTGTTTGAAGACTTAACTATTATCTTTCTTCCATTACTTGTCATCTTGATACCTTCTATCTCAATGTTCTCTTCGTGGATCTTATCGTGACACTGTTCACACAATACCGCTAGGTTGAATATCTGATTCTTTTTGATGTGGGGCTTTGATTTAACAAAACCATCTTCACAATCTTTCTGGTGATTGATATGATGGGTTTCTAAAGATGTTTTGGTAAGACTAGATCTGTTGTTAGTTGATCGTCCACACATCTCACATCGATCCATCAGTATCTGTGAATTATATCTACTCTTTTTCGTCGAAACAAATGATGAATCAGGATCCTTGCTGACTAGTTTATTTTTGATCTCCATCGCCTTTCTGATAAACTCTTCATCCTTGATGATAAATTTTGCGACAGTGATACCATAGATCCTTTCACCGGATCCTGGCTTAAGTTCACGATCGTACACAAGTCTATTGGACGGTTCATCGTGTTCTACAGTCAAATGGAACGATTTGATGGTCGATTTGGAAGTTATCTCATCTAGTTCTGCTAATTCGTGTAGATGTGTGGCGAAAACAAATGATGCACCTATGTCCGACAACCTTAAAAGTGTGGCAGCAACGATAGCATTCCCTGATATGTGTTCTGTTCCTCTACATACTTCATCTCCTATCACAAGTGAGCTACTGTTGGATCTCTTCAAAATCGAGTTCAGTTCTACGATTTCAAGTGAATATGAAGATAATCCTCTGAACAGATTATCATTTCCTGTAATACGAGTGTACAAAGATTTGTACGGATAGAAAACAAACGACCTGGCCGGTACGAAGAATCCTGCTTGAGCCATAATCACACTGATACCGATTGCTTTCATCAATACCGATTTACCGGAAGAATTTAGTCCGTATATCAACATACCTGTTAAATCATCGGTTCCTAGCTGGATGTCGTGTGGTACGTATTCGTGATCAATGATACGTTCAACGATAGGATGTCTCAATTGTTTCGCGACCAAATAACCATTTCCTTCACGATTATCGACGATGACCGGTCTGACATAGTTGAACTCTCTGGCTATGTAAGAGATGGTAGTAAGATAGTCGATGTCGGTCACAATGTTTATTGCGGTAGTAATGGTATCGACGTATGAAGTAACGATTTTAGCCATAAACTGTAAGTAATAGGTATGAGTTTTATTCATAATCTTTTCGACAATGGTATCAATATCATCCGTCTGTTCTTGTAAAAGAGGTAGAGAGAGTTTAATCGCTCCTTTTACTTTAGTAACACTGAAGGCATTAGTATCTACGACGACATGTGAAAGATACAGTTTATCTACCTTGTCCAAAGATCTTTTAAGAGTTTCATATCGCTTGAATGAAAGTCTAAAATAGTATCCATCTTTTTTATTATGACACAAAGTCATCTTTTCCCCAGTCATACCGCCCGTATCAGGGATCATCATTTCTAGTCTTTTTTGGAGCTCTCTCATCACATCATGATTTGCCCCCATCTTGTCTTGGAGCTCATCGAGATCCGGATAAATACCCTCCTGAAAGATGTTCTCTTTGATCTCATTTATATGATAAAGTTGTGCTTTATCAAGATTGATTGTGGAGGTAAATAGACAGTTCAGATTTATTAAAGACTGTCCTAGATCCGATATGGTTGCACCTGATTCCGAATCTGAATCCGAAGAACATATTTTATTTGCTAGTTCAGGATTGACCGTGATGAGATGAATCAGATCAGTGATCGAGTTAAAACTCGTGACAAATTCTACGAATTGGGTAGGATGTAGAACCTTCATCTTCATTTTGTGAAATAATCTTTCAACATCATGTATTCTGGAAAGGATCTTTTTGAACGGTTCGACGAGTCTTTGTTTCGATATGATATCTGCCGTATCGTATATGGAGTTGAGAATATCGACATCAGTGTAAGGGGATGTCAGTCTGAACTTGATGTATCGTTTACCCATTCCTGTTGATGCTCTATTAATAACATCTAGGAGATTGCGATATCTGATCGATCCGGGCATGTCAATCAGACTAGATGCATCTACTATGTTGAGCTGATTAATCGCATCATTACCCAAAACCATGTGAGACTCACCATTAAGATAGAAGATCGGTTCATTTACACCAACAATCAGGTCCTCATAATGATCCGCAACGTATGTTAACAGATTCACCAAGGCTTTTCTGGCATAGATGTTTTGACTCAAACCTAAAGTATCAATTATGGATGTCATATTCTCGCGATTCGGATATACTTTTTCTAAGATCTTCTTTTGATACACAAGACGAATATGTTCTCGATTGTACTCTCGAAACTGATAGAATTTTCCTTTCAGATCCAGATACTCTACCATGTATTCGTCAGATATCTTCTGAAGATTCTCTTTAAATATCAACACCTCTTTCGGCATTAAAGATTTTAGGAAACGGAGCGCCTCATCGAGTCCTAGCTTATCATCATTGGCCAGAGAGAGTGATTCATGAACGAAAACTTCTCCCGTACTGACATCGATAGCACTCATACCGACACACGATAACCGTTGACCTCCTTTTTGTGGGATCTCTTCGATACATACAACAGATACAAAGTTCGAAGTGGGTTTGTAAGCAGATTCAAGATACGTCGCTGGAGAGTGAATCGCCACAACCTTTCGTTCAATGTTAGGAGGTGGAGTGACTTGATCTATCATGATAAGTCTGTAACCATTTTCAATGAGGATCCCTATGAACTTCAATGATGCAACTAGAGGAAATCCCCACATCAAAGGATTCGTGATATCGAATTTGGTTTTATCCCTACCTTTATGAGCAATACTAGCCTCCGTGATTTCTTCTAATTTACTAAGGTCGGGTCCTTGATCTTTTGTTGCATACGCTTCGTAGAAGGATCCGACCTGCATCAAGACCAGAGTTCGATCCTTACCGAATTTTTTAACATACATTTCATGATAGTTAATGTACTCTTGTGTGATTGATAATTTTTTTGGTTTGGCCTTAATCATCTTGTTGTTTACTTCGCCAATATCGATCGATTCGTCGTCTGAACAGTTCATTTTTATTAACTGATAATGTCATTACCTTACACCGTTTTATTATTAATTTAATAAAAGTATATTTGCGTCCGATAAAATAAACCAATCATAGATACGTACGTTATATAGAATATAAAATGAATGGTAGTCCATCAACCGAAACTGACTCTATCTCTATCTCTACAGATCCTAACATTTTATCTAACACCCCCCCATCATCACCCAACATTCCATTACTGATATTCGACTTCATTCTGTTACCGATTCACATCATCAGACTGATCATAATCTACTTTTGGAGCTCAAAGTACAATTTGAAAGGTTTTCGATTCCTAGATGTGATAATGCATGCAGACAAACCGTATTTTAATCAAGAAGATTGCAGATTGATCGACACACTAGGACAAGACTACAGAATAACTATCAGAAACGATTCTAGATTATTCCCGTCAGATCTGATAGATTACTTCGACATCGACATCAAACAAAATCTATCAATACCAAAATCTCAACATCAATCTCAACATCAACTTCAATCTCAATCTCAACATCAACTACAATCTCAACCTCAATTACAATCACAATCAAATACCGAAACAGTTAATAAGATATTTGGTATCCCTAAAGATGATAAGATAATAGTTGGAACCACTCAAAATCCTCTAATGACACACTGGGATATCAGGTCCGACGATGTCAACGATATTGTTGATGATAAGAAACGTCATGTGAACAATAAACGTGCCAGATACATCGAGACTGATACTGAATCCGATACTAATACTGATACTGATACTGAATCTGATACTGAGAGCAGATCTGATAATGAATCCGATACTGGATCTGATAGTGAGAACAACAAACTTAAGGACAAATTACCAAACGAAATAAAAGGGGTTAATTATTTCGAAAGTAGTGCACCAGTTCAACATTTAATTCAACCTGTGATTCAATCATTTAACTTGTCCGAACCTTACGATCCAACGATTCAACCAAATCAAAATTTAAATCAAAATCAAAATCAAAATCAAAATTTAACAAAAAAGAAAACGGATATTCTAGACAGTATTCGAGATGAACTCAATAGTGCTTTGGATGATGAATAAAATTATTTTTGCATCTCTTCTAACTTACCTTTAATATATTTTGCCTGAGCTTTGGCAACATATTTCTCATTGTAAGGGAGATCGTAGTATCTCAGATTGTTTTTGGCACACAACGTATCTAATATCTTTCTATTCTTATTGAGAGTTAAAATCTCGAATCCTATGAAATCACTTTTCTTTTCGAGTTCAGCTTCTGTATCTTTACTGATATCGTTGTTTTCACTCGCACTTCTGGACAAAACTTTGACGGAACCGTTATCGACTTTCAACATCTTGAGAATATTTTGATATTGATCTTCATACAACCATTTATCCAGGAATTTATATCTCAGATCAACATTCATTTCGTGTCGGGCCAAAGGATTCTCTCCGATCCCCGAATCATAGTAGTAAGTCTTTGCAGGGATCGTATTAAAAACACCAGGAAGTGGATTGTAAACGTAATTGTAACCGTAGTTGTAAGTTGCAGTGGGTATGTTCGAGAAAGTTGTACGTGTCGTATATGGTTGAGTATATGGTTGAGTATATGATTGAGTGTATGATTGATTGTATGATTGATTGTATGGACGAGTAGTATATGGTAAGATCGGAGGGAAAAGGGGTGTTAGTGTATCTTCTATTACTACTGTTGATGTTGTGAAGGGGGAATAGGTGGTATTATCTGGAACAGCAAAAAATGAATCCGTCATTGTTCGTTAACGTTATATTATATTATGAAAACACATTTTTATTTTCTAGTGTCATCTGTATACGTTTGGTTATGTAATCTATCATGTGATTTACTAATATGTCTGATATATGTTTGTTGGTGATCTCCTCTTTGTAGTATCTAATGAATTTT
>Ga0302280_1000531_pt1 | contig 33786 bp, 16 predicted proteins | sample III_Fen_E1_1_FD_198771 | JGI IMG/M metagenome (GOLD analysis project Ga0302280, IMG submission 198771) | Peat permafrost microbial communities from Stordalen Mire near Abisko, Sweden - III_Fen_E1_1 | ecosystem: Environmental > Terrestrial > Soil > Wetlands > Permafrost | place: Sweden: Abisko... | reverse complement strand
CTTATTTGAACAATAAATATAAATTTATGATGACAAAATGAATAAAGTAAACAAACTCATCAGATAATCGAATTTTTGTTAATCACCTCCGATCGTAATTTTTAAAGGTCTAATCTTAGTGGTTCTTCATAGTAATTATGAAAGTTGAAGATTACTCCATTTTTTTAAAATTGAAAGACATCTTCAATTTGAAGACAATCAATAATTTTCAATAAATGCACATAATATTTTCGCTCATCGAGTTAGGACTGAGGAAATTTCTTATTTATATCACTAAATATAATATTAAAATATTTCTTTAACTGCTGCTGATAGAATTTATCATTTATTGCTTCCTTATGATTATTTATCATGATCTAAGTATCTTCGTGAAGAGAATTAATTTTGATTTTTATATTGTTTTCTATAGTTGAGAGAAAAACTTTAAAAATGCCTTACTATTTCCAAACATAATTTTTTATGTCTTGAAAATCCTTTTATTTTTGAAAAGGTTGCCAAAGTTAAAGCTCAATTAATTATTTGCTATCAATTAATTGTTGAAGGGATGCAAGAAGTTATAGTAATTTTCTAATAAGGAGATATGCGACAACTTCAGATTCCTTCATATTTTTTCCGAAATCCAATACTTCCTATGCGACTGATGCCAAGAATACATAGACATTCCGACGGTGCAAAATATATTGGGCATTTCTTTTAAAGGCTTTGATTTATTTTTCTCTCCATGTTTACTAATCTCCTATTTAATCAATTTCAGTTAACGTTTATTCTGATCTATTATAAGAGGCGGCAGTTGTTTCCGTCAAAATGAGCTCATTACTCTTATTATCTTTGCTTAAGAAAGACTCAATTGATGCTTATTTACCCCGATTAAGTGTTTCAAATGTAAATCCATTGATATTTTCATTTTTTGCAATTTATTTAGGATGATCGACAACCATATTGGTTTTTAAATAAAATTTGGAAGCACTAAGAGTGATATTTTAGCTTTATTTTATTGTAGCAGAAAGCTATTTTTTTATTTACTTATCCCAATAAGTCACAATTTAGTGGTTAAACAATTACGACCATTAAATTCTTTTTTAGGGATTAAATGTCAGCATCTTTCTCAAGACATCCTCACATGTATTTGATATATTGTTAATTTGTTTTGGAAATTGAAAATGTTTTGTCATCTTGATATTTTTCATCATTTAAATTGCACTTTAAGCTTTAAATTGACTATATAAGGTAATAGATACTTTCCGAATAGCATCTGATAAAGCACTACTCCAATTGACCATATATCAGATTTGCTATTATGATTATTAAACTGCATTCCTTCTAGAATCTCAGGAGCAATGCTCAGAGGAGAATATTGTGTCATATCTGAAAGCTCTTCTTAATTTAGTAATTTTATAAATCCAAAATCAGTAATTTTGACTTAACCATTGTGTAGTAAAATATTAGAAAGTTTCAAATCCCTGTGAATTATCTTTTTATCAAAAAGAGTTTTAAAAGCATTCAAAATTTGACCAAGAAATTAAACTGCTCGTTTTTCTGTTAGTATTGTATTTTTATCTAAATATTGCTTAAGATTTCCTTCGTTGCAGTACTAAAAGATAAGATAGAAATGATTGGTAGTTTTTTTGATGTCGTACAATTTGATAATATTTTTGTTTTTACATGATTTCATAACTGCAATTTCATTTTAGAGCAATTCTAAAATTTAACCTGCATTATCACTGAGGTACCTTTAATATTTTCTCGCTTGATGGCTTGGATGGTATGATCGCAACTATTTTATTTATTGTGTCCTTTATAAATATCTCCGTATAGACCTGATTCAATTTTGTAATCGAGAATATAGTTACCCACCAATTTGGGCATTAATAAATATAATTATCAAGTTAATATACGGTGGAAAGTAAGTATATAATTCCATTCCATCGATGCAAGAAAAATAAGAAACACTGTACTACGATAAATTGTTGCATCATCTTAATCGCACATTTGTACTCGCTCATTCATTTAGGAAACAAACATGCGTTCACAGTAGCTCTATCTTGATCTTGTCAAGCACTCTCGCAAAATCAAATTCAAGTTCGTTAAGAACATTTACAATACTCTCACTTAAGGAAAGGCGGATGAGGTCATTTACAAGAAGGATAAGCAAGACATCATTAGCCAAAACATCTTTAATTTACCGTATCTGTTAATATAAGTAGGTACTCGCAGAGAATTAGCTGGAGAGTAATATAAAAATTAGTGGCGAAAATATCATTTTATCTAGCCAATGAACACAATTTGGGAGACTTAGCACAGTCAATAATTAAAGATATTAATTTTGTTAGCAATATCAGCAACAAAACCACGAGTCACAATGTATTTGCTCAATATTTTGCTGACATTTTGGACACTATCGTTCTTGAAAATAATCTTTTGGAGAATAAAATATATGATTTACTGATTAAAAGAGGATATATTTACTCCATTGATTAGTTCTATCGAATGAATCGATTCGAAGGACCCAATCTTGACTTTGTTTATTCTACTTTTAGACATAAAAATTAAAAGGAAGAAACCTCACATAACATTGATTAATAGGAACTGAATAACGAAGCAACTTTTAGAATATTAAAAACCCAAAGATCTAGGAGAGCGTTAATTTCTCAAAAGTCCTTAAATCCGGGAAAAATGCAATATTAATAAGATGAAGTCAAGTAAAGCAGTATAAAATAAATATAAGTTAAGATAGACCAAAATGACCCTCGCTAAAACAACCCCTCAGCTTCGAGTGAAAATGCATTAAATCCCGATATTTTGAATAAATTAAATAACAATATTCATGAGCAAATTGACAAGGTAGCCGATTAATTACTTCACAATCAAAATTTATAAGCCTTTACTCTTAACTATCAAGAAAGTCAGAGTAAGAAAGAACCTGTAATCAAGCAACTCCTAAGAAACATAAAACTTAAAAAATTTAAAGCCAATGAAAAGATACTATCAATTGGAAGAAAATCAATTCTCACCACTTCATAAAAAGATAAGCAAAATTTACTTAAACAAAACTTAAAGAAATCTAAAGGGAAACAAATAAATGGCCTCTTCATAGGAATGAATCAAAATAGAACTTCACTTGCCACGACAATGAGCAAGAGATTAAAATAAACTATTTTTCATCATGAATTGGGTGATCTTTAAAGCCTGGTTATTACCAATCTTCGACTCCTGGAAAGCCCTTCATCTTCATAAAAAACAATACATACGAAAAGAAATACTAAAAATCATACAAGACAAAGCACATAATTTATTGTAAGAAATTAAAATGGTTCCAATTCCCATAAAAAATATCACAGATCTTCAAATCTTAGATTTTTAACGAACGCCTTTGTTTTTCCTGATAAATCTGAAAATGGAAAATCCAAAATAAAAACACTTAATAAAAAGGCACCTCAATAGACAGATGCTGCTCTTAATTCTTGGATGAGAGCCTCTGAATCATCTGGAACTTTTGATACTGCAAATAAAAGGAGAAAATATATTAATTGTAAGAAACGATAATCATAAAATAGCTGCTAAAAATCATCACAGTAAGATGAGAAAAGGAATAGTCGATTTTAAAAGATAAATCGATAATTGAATAGGAAAAATAAGGATGAAAAGATTCCTCAGAGAGCATATCATAATAATAAGATAAAAACTGGATAATTTAATTCTTCGTTATTAGAAATAGCTGCAAAAAAATATAATAAATGCGACACCGAGGGAGATTATATGAGATCAGTCTTAAAAGATATGAGCTATTTCGGACCAGATACTTTTGTTTTTGACAAAAATTAGGATAATAACGCTGTCGGGCTCAAAAAGAAAAGCGCTAACCAAATATAGCATTATCAGCATCCTAAGAAATATTAAATTTTTGATAGATTTCGTCGAAGACTATGCGATCGCAATGCTTGATTAAATCACAGTTTTATATTTATATCATAAGATGGCATCATTCATATAATTATCCCTTTTAAATATTTTAATACTTTTGAATAAAAAAATAAAGTATTTAAAACTTAGTATATTGTTTTTTCACTCCTTATTCCAAATCAAAATCAAAAAATAGCAAAAATAAATAGATTTTCAATTAGATTAATAGCAAAAGCATTCTATTATACATTATAAAGAATAGTAAAAAGTTCCGCATCCGGGAATTGAACCCGGCCCAACAGAGTGAGAGTCTGCTATCCTAACCATATAGACTAATGCGGAGCTCATATTATTCACTCCCACTTTTCATATAACTATATTATCCCTTCGGACTTTCATATCAAGCAATATATCCTCATTAATTCTTCAATCAAAATCAATCAAGTTATCACCCTTTTTAGGCTTTGAGTTTGAGGATTTTGAGGGGACGTTTGGCTGGTCAAACCCAAAATTGGCCCAATCATTACTAACCTTGGGGGCTTCCTCTTTCTTTGTGGTATTTGTTGTTGATACCTAATTGAAATCAAAATCAAAAGGACTTCATTAGAAAATATTTACTTTGAGGCAGGAAAAGTCCCAAGTTCATTCTTTTTATCCTTCTTTGTATCGATATTTACATTAATCTTCACTTTCTCGCCTTTTTTCAAAGAAAAATCTATCTTTTAGCCAAACTATTCTGTTAGCATATTCGGATTTTCATGCCTCTATAAATTAAAGCTTACATTTTGTTCCTGTTCGCTTCATCCTGAAAAACTACTCCAAAGTCAAATGCATCATTACGGTCCCTAAAAGCTACACCCACCCAAAGATATCCGCCCTTCGGATTTTATAATCTAACCGCATAGCCCCTCGAGCTGTCCATAGTTTTTACAATAGCTTATTTATAGTTTGGAGGAACTTTTGTTTAGCCGAAAATCTTTTCTCGCTTGTCAATAAATTGAATTTTAAGTACTCTATTTTTTTCGGTCACCTTAACCCCGCCTTCCCAAATCATCTCCTTCCAGTCATCGAGGTAGTAGCCTTTTGAAGTGGAGAGAGGTGGTATTTTGAAGATAGTTACTCTTTAAGTTTTATTACAGAGAACTAACTCTGGGGATTACATGTGAGTAATTTAAGCTTTATTAAAAAATGTGATGTATCTCAGAATTGACAATTAAAAAGATTTTAAATATCTGTTAGATCTATTCTATTAAAGTGAAAAATAGATATTATCATCTATTTAAACTTGAAGAACGAGGACCTCGGCCAGAGTCTAAAACTTATTGACCCACTCTGCGAAGCCTAGCCCCTGATTACTTTGCTTCCTTATTATCCTCAGTTTTGCGAGGGGCAGGTTTTGGAGGTAGTTTCATGGGAATTATTGGGCTTGGCACGAGAGGATGATACTTTTATTTTTATTTTTATTTTTCCTTTTCCTTTTATGCTTCTTTTTTTATAGGTTGAGGAGAACAATCTAAATCAAAATAAACGTACCTGAAGGTTTTCTTGTTCCGCAAGCAGAATATACCCTCTCTCTCTGTAAATTATCAATAGAATCTCTTCGTAAACGCCCACTCTCGTTTTCATTATCGTAACTGGCTTTAGGTAATCTTCCTTTAAGAGCATTTAAATTAAATGGGTTGAATTTTATTGTTCCTAGTAAAGGTTCAACTGGCTGAAAAGATTAATGTCCAACTTGATGGCTAGTATGCCGCAAAGTTGAAGGGTGCTTTAAAATATCATCTGTTGAGGGTCTTTCCTTGGGTCGAAGTTTTAGCATTGAATTTACCATCTCTGAAAGGTCAGAAGAATAAGAGCTTGGAATTGATTTAAAAACACCTGCCTTTACCTTTCTAAATAAACTTTGAAGATCAGTGGCTTTGAATGGAGGCTATAGTGCAGCCATTTCATAAATTACGCAACCCAGTGACCAAATATCACTCTTCATATCATACGGCTGGTCCTGCCAAACTTCTGGGCTTGCATAATAAGGTGTTCCAGTCTGAGTATAGGCCAATCCTTTTTTGAGTACCTTTGAGACGTTAAGATCTCCCAATTTGTAAGTACCCTCTTTGCTGATAAATATATTGGCAGCTTTTAAATCTCGATGAAGGATCTTTTTATCGTGGAGAGACTTGAGTCCATGAGTGATATCCGAGAGAGCTTTCCAAATATCACCCTCGCTGATCCGCGTTCTACTTTTGAGATGTTGATTGATAACTTTCATGAGGTCGCCTCCTGTGGCAAACTACATGACAATGCATAGATAACCGGATATATTATCGTAAAACGCTTATTTGAACTTTATTATAAAGTCATCGCTTAGGGAAGCAAGGATGCGGATTTAGTTCAGCGCATTTTCTTTCTCCTTCTCTTTCATACCGATCATGCGCACTTTCTTTAAAGCGTATGTCTCGTTGTCCTGACGACGACGCACCAAATACACCTGTCCAAAAGCACCCTAGCCAATTTTTTTAATGACCTCAAAATTTTTGAGATTTCCTTATTCACTTTCCATTATAATTATAAGTTGACCCTAGATTCATTTTCAAAGAATTCTAACATCCTTTCAATTAGTTCTGAGAAAAAAATAAGAGCTACAAGTTATCCAATAACAGTACAATAAGGCAAAATCTTAAAAATCTCTGTTGAATAAAATATATTAAACATTTATAATTATACGCCTGATATCATGGGTCCTTACTTAGCTAATCCTAATCTATAAAAAATAGGTTCTAAAGCAGAGAGCTTGAAACACAAAATTCGATTTGCTAGATGCTAGATGCAGGGTACATTCTATTAAAAGTAGGATGGCGTAGGAATATGTAAGACGCTGCTATTTCATAACTAGATATTGGAAATGGAGTCTCTCTTTTTGGTGTGTTTGATGGCCATGGAGGTATATCTCTTGTTATTTAGGGCTTGAGGTCGCTAAATTTGTGGAAAAAGTGTTTGTAACACAGTTAAAGGCAATGAAGCAATACAAATAGGAAAAATACAAATAAGCCCTCATAGAAACATTTAAACGAGTTGACTAGATGATAGAAAGTAAAGAAGGAGAATAGGAACTCAAACTGATTAGAAAAAAATACGATGCTGCCAGTTTTAATGACAGTATAATATCATTAGGAACTGGTTGCACTGCTTGTGTTGTTTTGATAACTCCAAACAAGATAATAACTGCAAACGCTGGAGATTCAAGAGCTGTTCTTTGCAGAAAAGGGCGTGCAATACCTCTTTCGTTCGATCACAAACCAGATAATTAGATATAGTGGAAACGTATTCAAGGGGCAGGAGGAGATATAATCAATGGACGCATCAATGGAGGCCTGAATCTTTCCCGTAGTCTGGGAGATTTCAATTATAAAAAGTTAAAAAATCGCCCTTATGATGAACAACTCATAACCTGTAAGCCTGATGTAAATGAAATCGCGAGACAGCCGGGCGATGACGAATTCATAATTTTGGGCTGCGATGGCATCTGGTAGAAATTTGTAAACGATAGTCAACCGATGGTGACTAAAATAGACAATTTTCGAAAAACTAATACAGATAGTCTCATTATATTAAAGATATTGTTAGACTAGTTTGTAGCAAGGTAGACGAGTGAAGAGGTTGGATGCGACAACATGACTTCCGTATTCATCGAATTTCTTTGATAATAAGCCTAAATAATCTTATTTAGAGAATAAATCGCATTAATAAATTGTCTGCCTGCTTTAATATTCTTTAAATACTTCTTTGATTAAATATTGTTCTCTGGGAATTGCTATTCATTTAATAATTTATCGTTATATCAATAATGTTCAGTAGATTGAAGGAAGCAATTTCAAAAACAGCGGAGGAGGAACATGAAGCTGTGAAAAAGCGCAATATTGATGTCTCCTTTATAAATCCTAAGGAAATTGAAGAATACAAAAAAACTTTAGGAGAAGTCAAAATCAATGTTGAATAAATATCGTAAATCAGCAAGAATTGTAAAGAAGATGTGATAGCGTTTATAAAATCTCAAAAAACTGCAAAGGAAACTGCAACAAAAACTAGTAAATAGGAAGATGAAGAATATACCCTGGAAGAAGATATGGATGAAATCAAAGCCCTAATCAAAGACGTGATAATACAGCTAAATAAACTGCAGCAAACGAACGAGGAAATTAAAGACAAAGTTAAAAATGTTGGAGGAGAAGGATCTTCTTAAAAATTGAAGGAAAGTCAGGAAACCATCAAAAAATATGAAATGGAGTTAAAAACACTTCGGTCGAGCGAAGAAAACAACAAGGAAATACTGGGGACTCTCCGTCAGCAAACACAGCTTTTGTCCAAGTAAACGAAGGATCTGCAATAAAAAATAATGAAAAATGAGAAGGACCTCTCTTAAAAGGTTGTCTTAATTCAAAATCTTCAAGAGTAAAAGAATATATTATTGTAAATGAGATCAATTGAATCCAATCACACCAACCCTGAAATTGAAAACCTAAAAAATCAGATCACTGACATTGATAAAAAGCTTGCTATAGAGAGGACAAAAGTTCTACAGAAGGAAAAGGAAGTGGATACACTCAAAAAGAAAATGGAGGAAGACAGAGATAGTTTATAAAAAATTGCTGATTAACTCAAGGAAAAGGAGTTGAAATCCAAAAAGATATTAGATAAATACTAAAGATCAAAGACTGAAATTAGAAAATTTAGAGAGGAAAAGACAGAGTTTATCAAGAAATTAAATATGGAAATTGCTTCTCTCAGTGAAAAATTGCAAAAATTAACTGCTTAAAATCAGGATCTAAATTCAAAATTAAAAACTCTGCAGGACAAAAATTAAAACTTCTAATCCGAGATATCTAAAACCGAAGGAAAAAGTTTAGAACTGGAATCAGCCCGCGCATAACTCAAGCAATTGAGGCAAGAACAAATATAAACCACTGCTAAATTTGAAGATCAGCTCAACTAAAATGCTAAGCTCAAATCATTAGTAGACCAACTGCAACTAAAGCGTAAATCCTTACTAGAGGCCCTTGAAAAGCCCATCAATCATGAAATTAGAACACTTGATAAGATAATTCGAGCTCTGTAGCGACTATATAAAGAGTACATTGAAATTGTTTTTGAGAAGGGAAATATTATTGGTTTCGAAACCAAAATATCGTATATCTTGAGTAATGTTTGCGAAATTAAGTAAGATTTAAAGCTCTGACAAAATCAATGTTTATCAAACAATATATAGTCATTTATTACTGAGTATTATTATGAGACATAATTATTCTCAACATTTGTTTCAGAGTTGATATTAAAATTAGACCAGAAAAAGAATAAATTATTCATTAAATTTTGCTCAGTTGATGAAGAGGGTCAAAATATGACTATTGCGAAAATTATTAATTTTATTACAAATTTGTTAATAATGAATTTTACTGAACATTCTTAAATTTTTATTGCAGATTCTTGAAGTAATTGAACATTTAATCAGAGGTATTCTTTATAGTCAGCACCTTTCTAATCGTAATATGGTGTCCTTACTAAAATAACAGACAATGCTTTTAACCTTTTTCGTTTTATACAATTTTATACAATTTTCAAATATTGATTAGTTAGGTAGGATGAGTTCCATTTAACTTTCAGGCATCTCGGGCATCAGTTCGGACGCCCTTCAAACTCGATACTAAAAAGCACTAAAGCAAATCAACAAACTTATAGAAATAAATCGCCAACTGAAAGAAAATTCTTCACAAAACGAAGAGCATACATAAAGTGTAAGAGTGGAATTAGCGAATCTTCGGCAAGAAAATAGTGAACTTAATAACTAGAACAGCATTTTATAAAGTAAGTACATGTAACTATAAAATCATTATCGCTAATTGGACGACTATTGCAAGAAGTTGTAGGAAGAACTATAACAGTGTCATTTAGTCAATGACGAAATGACTCAAAAATTACGGAACAATGAAAAAGTTACCAATGAATAAACTGAGAAACAGAATTTGGAGTGCAAGAATATCGCCAAGGAAACGGAATTAATTCGTCAGACTTATCAATAGAACTTGATGATAATTGAGACAGATAAGAAATTAAAAAATGAATTAAAAAAGGAAAATTAAGAACTGAGAGCCACAATCAACAAATTACAGGAAGCAAATAGCAAATTGATTGCAGAAGCAAAGGAGTAGCATATTTAATAGATGAAAATTAAATTATCTCAGGCTGGAACTTACATCAACAAATTAATGGCAGAATGTAGCGAGCTTAAAAATAAGCAAATAAGTCAAGAGGCACTCTAATAAAAACAGAAAATGCATCAATATATTGGAGGCAATTTGATTGGAATTGATATTAAGCAAAATGAAGTCGTTAAAGGCTTAATCTTTGAGTATAAAAAGAAGATAAAAACTTTAGAAGGAGAAAAAAAATAACTACAATAAAAATTCAAAAGTCTTGTCCATCAATCAAAAAGTCCTTCTAAGGAAAACTATACGAAGAAAATAGAGTGCCTTGAAAAGTTAACTTAGAAACAACAAAATTAAATTGCAAGAATTATTGAAACATACGATCGGTAGATTAATACCATTCACAAAGATAACACTAAACTAAAGTAAAATTATAATGCCTTGGCCAGTAAGTACAAGTAAGTAAATAATTAATTAACAGAAAAATAAAAATGTATTAATGAGCTTAATAACCGAATTAATAAAATTGTTTTGGAAAATGAAACCTTAAAGAAAGCTCATTCTAATGAGGTATCTGAGAAAGAGACTAAGATAAAGTAGTTATAAGAGCTTAAAAGCCTAGCCATTTTACCAAAGAAATAGCCAGAAGAACCTTCCCCATTAAAATAAGAAGATCGAAAAGTGAAAAATACTGATACCCAAAAAGAAGCATCAACTCCTTCTTTTAATCGTAAATAAACTATTCTTCCATCTCAGAATCATAAAATTCCAATAACGGTACGATATGGAAATCCAAATGAAGGGCAGGATAACTTCAAATTTATCCAAAATGTAAATATTATAAACGGTTTTAACCTGAGTCTCAACAGTCGTCCTCAAGTTTGATTCGACTCTTCTTAATAATTTTAACTTTATTATATTTAAATCAATATGTAAATATTTAACCCTTCAAAGTGCTACATTTCTACAAGAATTTAGAATATATTTAGTTTTATTATTTATAAGTGGAGATAATATATATGAGATATACAGCAAGTATAAATCATAGTTAATTAATTTTATTATCAATTTCTGATTCTTTGGCTGCATCTTTAAAGTTAAATAAAGTAGAAATTAACGTAGTGTTGGTCTCATAGCCCTATCGTAGCTTTTGCATTTACTATAAAAATTGCTATTTGCACCTGTTAATAGCCTTAATTTTTTAACCTGAAAGTTCTGAAGAATTGGTAAAATTTCCTTTATTGTTTGATGACTCACTAAACTATTTTTGAGAAGCACTTCCAAAATTTCTTTAAAATTATTTATTTGTCAATATGAAGTAGGAATCCTTTTTACATCCGACATATAGTTTAGTCAAGCCCATTCCTAAAACTTTCATTTATTTCGATGCATAGTCAAATATGTAGCATTTGGCCTAAATTAGTTTTAGGAGTTCACTATATTCATTTCTTTTCAAAGTTTATTTACTTTATAGGTTTTAATCTTTGGAACTGATCAACTGAACAGTTAGGAAGGTCTAATCTTAAAATTCCTTAAATATTTCGAAGTAGAGCCAATCTATTGAGCATCCTTTCGCTATTCTATCTTCTAGAAACTGTAGCTGTTCGAAGAATTTATTTATTTTGGTAGAGTATCTTCTTTTATTCTCATTGCTTAATTTCCTTTCATTCCTTTTTAATTTTTATGACACAATTGCGAAAAAACTATGCAATTTAATTGTTTATTTGCGCTTTAAAGTATCCAGCAGGTAACTAAATAGTATGATCGTTTCAATATTATTCGAGAAAAAAAGCTTTTTGATTCTGTTATAATTGCCGGTAGTATTGTTACTATTTCCACTCATCATTGATCTATAATCGGAACCTTCTTTTTCTTTTTCCTGAATTATTTTTTCTTCCTCTTGCATTGAATAGGCGATGTATCTATCAAGAGTCAATCTCAAAATTTGAGAGTGCTTTTGATTGCGGGTTACTTTCTAGTAAAACTTTGTGAGTAAATTCTGAAAATCCCTGTGCATTATCGATAATATGGTTGGGCCAATAATATATATTGTATTAATATTTTACGCTGATCCTAACATCTGTTAAGGATATGATTAAAAACAAACAATATCTATCAATACTTTATACAATAAAATTAAGAAATTTCTTTCATTTTTTAGCAATTATCCAGCCATTGTTATTATTGTTAAGATTTTATAACTTTATATTATTCAACTATAATGTTTGAAGCCTTGGTCTAAAGACTTCTCAATAAAATTCTCGGATAATTCATCGAAGACTTTAGTGCTGAGAATCTCAGTATTGGAATTTGGTCAGGAGTAGTGATCCTAAAAAATGTTTCCTTCAAAAAAGAGATAATAAAGAAACTTAATCTTCCATTTAAGATTAAATATAGTAGACTTGGCTGCTTAAAAATGAATATTCCTTGGAAAAGTCTCACATCAAGCAAAATATAAGTCCTGCTTGAAAATTTTGAGCTTCTCATTGAATAAATTCCTGAGACCTAATGGCAGTGCAAAGACACAAGAATAATCTAAAAACGTAAAAAATAGATTCAAAGTTATTGTGAAAGTGTGATTAATACCTTTGCCAAGAATTCTGATCAAAGTAAATAAAGTGAGGAAGGATATTTTTCTAAATTAATTATGAAGATAATTGACAATTTGCAAATCACAATTAAAGATATTCATATCAGATATTAAAACTAATTTGCCAGAGCGTACCTAAAACATAAAATAGTTTTTCATTTGGAGTCACTCTCGAAGAGTTAAAGCTTTATACGGTTAATTTAAAGGGGGAACCAGAATATATTGATAGAAATAAGCAGGAATATTTGAATTAACCACTTAGAAAAAGACTAGAACTCAATAATATAGGTATTTACTGGAACGAGCAATCCGAAATATATAATGAATCCAACTATCAGCCAAAAATGAGTAATACAATTGCAAAAAGAAATCAGTCCACATTCTATCATAACTATATCATCCTCATGTCTTCTCAAGCTAAGCTGCTACAAAGATAACCTGGTAAACAATTTGTATTTCCATAAATTGATCTGTCTATAAATCTCTAGACTTTAAAAATAGAGATATCAAATACTCAGCTTCAACAAATGATTATTTTAGGATAAAGGATGCAAAAGTTTAAAAAATAAATAAAAAAACAGAATAAAGTAAAATTGGATAAAAATACTATCAAAAGATATATAGAAGATTTTTCAGAATTATTTCCTGAATATTATAATGAATGGGGAAAAGGAATGTCTGCTTCAGGCTTGAATAAACTTGATAATATATTATAAAAGATGGAAATCGATGATTTTACATTTGGAATAAAAAAATACCTTCAGGATAAAGAAAAATAAAGAATGATGAATGAAAAGAAACAAAAGAATAAAGGATGGTTCAGACAACCTAAGGAGCTGACTCCTCAATAAATTGAATAAATCGAGAAATACTTGAATGAGAACTTTTCATCATAAGTTACAATCATAAAAAGACCGTAAGATTATTACTATGTCTCAATAAATTTTACAATAAATAAGTTCTAAGTTGCTATCATTAACACGATGTCAATAATTTAAGAAGGTATAAGAGCTGGTTTTGTTACATTAGAGATATAATTTAAGTTAAGATAAAAAGGATTTGAAATGAATTTAGGATTACATGATATCGGTATTAATATGTTTAAAAAGATTGGAATGTAACCTCAAAATATCAAAAGGATATTATATAAAATTGTTCGCTAAAATAGTATGGATCCTTAGAAATACCTTAAAATGATCATAAAAAGTAATCCTCTATAAAAGAAATACCTTAATACTGATATTTGTTTACATACTTCGGAGTTAATGATCGTTTTTGATCCTAATATTATTTCAATTGCAACTCAATTTGCTGATTTGAAGCTAAACCAATAAAATAAATAGGCTGCTTTATAAAAATACGGAGAGTTTAAATAAAAAACATAAACATCTATAGTCCAATCAATTGAAAAACCAACCAAAATGCAAATTGGTATCGATATTGTAATTAACACAATCACAGTTGCAATCCCCTTTAACCCTAAACAGCCGCTTTCTGATTGTTGGGGTGTTAATTTTGGCAGTATTTGTTTCCAATCCAATCAATAAACTTTAATTCAAACTTAAATTCAGTAAAATCAACCTTTATAAGTCTATAATATAAAGTTAACAGATTTTAGCTTTAGGCATTACAAAAATATTAATGAACTTGAGCTTCACCAAAAAACCTCAATGAAATATAAAAATATTATCAATGCCGTGATCAATAACCTAGACTTTTAAGTCGGGATTTAAATTTATGAAAAATGCACAGAAATTATTCCGAAATTGAAATTGAAAGTAGGCTTACCTGAATTGCAAGTTAATATTAACAAGTTTACTTATCACAATCTCTTGAAAATAGACCAATGTTTTCAATAAAGTGATCAAATATAAAATTATAAAAGAAGTTCAATAAAAAGCGAAAAAGCCTAAATTATGAATAAGGCCTCCAAAATTGGATATGTTCATATGAAAGATTCCTACACCAAAATTTGGAAAAGGTATGTTGCAATTATGAGTGAAAATTTCATTTACATTTATCTTGATAAAAAGGATTAATATTATGCTGCCTATTATTTTATAAAGGGGGCTAAAATGGAAAAATATAGAGATCCTAAGGATAAGGAAAAACCATTTCATTTCAAAATTAAAAATAAACTTAATGAGGTTATCTTTGGATTTGACAAGGAAGACCTCATCGAAGATTGGATTAAGAAGATTACAATAATGCAGCGATCTTAATTTGAATAGGAAGTAGTAACAGCTATATTTGATATGTCAGTAAATCCTCTGGTAGCCTCAATGATGGCTTCAAAAAGAATAGAGCATAATCAACTAAATATTTTTGTTGAGGCCTTAATAGAATCGACAAATATTAAAATATATTTAAGTTAATCTTTGTAATAAAATTTGATAGATTTAAGTCTGCAAATGCTCAGCAGCCGATTATATATCCATGAAAGTAAAACATTGATTAATCTGAATTTATATTCTATTGAGCTCAAAGACACTCTTAAGAAATATAAAAATCAGCGATTAAAATATTTTCTTCATTCATCTCATCCAGTGGAGACTAAGAATTTAATTAATATTAAAGTTTAGCAAATCAATAAACAACATCCTGAATATCGTCAAATTGATTCGAATATTAACATTACCTTTGGAATATTAAATTGCAATTACAAATGTGAAACAGTTAAAAATTTGCTCGTATTTTTTGTAGCAAATGAAGATAAATAGCTAGAATAAAATAACAAATAGATTAAGCCATCTCAATAAAAAAGTGAAGCGATCAATGACTAAAATAATGATGAGCATATCATACTCAAGTTAAACTTAGAAATATCTTAGATTGCCTTGCATTTGGTAAATGAAAAAATAAAAACCATTATGGGAAAGCTTGCAATATCAAATCTCAATTTATAAACTAGTCTTTCTCAAAGAAGAGTGGTTTTAAAGGGTAATCTAGGCCAGCTTTATTATAAAGATTTTACTAACTATCCGAAAACTATCATCGAAGAGCAATAATCTTACGGATAAGGACGTTATTTATTGATTGGCCAAATTGATAAAAATATTAAATTGCTGGATTTCTAAATGTAAATGTTAAAAAAAATGAATCACAATAAAAAATTATTATTAATCAACATGCATTTAAATAATATCAAAATATATTATACCCAACAACCTATTCTCAGGATCATTACTTTTATTACAACTCAAATGCTTCCATCTTTGGGAGCTGAATAAACAAAAATAAACTTGAAGGATAACGAGGCTAAACCCGATCCTACAACAATGGATATTAAGATAGACCTTACAAATATTAATGTATTTGTAGAGCCAGATCCGTAAAAACCTGAATCTTAGAAATAATTTATAAAGGTAAATATTGATAAAATAACAGTCAAAAATGAATCTATCCATCGTTCATATGTTAAATCTCTGAAGCCTGTTATATTGGTCTAAAATTATTCAGTCAAATTAAATGATATGAGTATTTTTCTTCAGTTTATTGATGGTAAAGGTGAAAGGCACAGCTATAAACTTACTAATAATCTTAATTTTACTTGCTAGACTGATCTGATTGCTAATCCTCAATACTACTTAAAAAAATATGGCAGCTAATTTGAAAATGGACTGAGGACTAATTGCATAATGACACCTTTCTTTATGAGAATGAATCATGACGATTATAGTTTCATAATGAAATGTCTAAATTGGAGTATTACTCACAATGATGGAGCCGAATATATTTTGTTTGGACAACCTTAATCGCATAAAAATATACAAAATGTACCAGCTTAAAATATTTAAAAACTCTATCTTGTCGTAAAAATGGATTAAATTTCAGTATTCTTGTATCAAAATAATATTCCTATAGCATTTTTAATCTTAAACAATTTGACATATACTCAAATATCTGGAGTAGAGATGGTAATGAATCTTTTAATCCAAAATTTATATGGAACTGCTATTGAAAGTTTGCCTTAAAAACATATCCTGATCTAAAAAGGTCTTTTTAATGCTTTAGGATATACTCATATTCACGAAATTTAGGATATAAATAATATCAATGCATTAATAAAATAATTTGATAAAAGCTATCAATTAAAAAATAGTAATGAAACTCCTTTTTTATCATTCAAAATGTCAATGAATGAAAAGAAAACATGTATACGCATAAATATCGACTAATTAATCATAGATATCGATATTAAGATACTCTATATCCTTATAGGCTTAACTAACGTAGATCCGGATTATATCAAAGGACCGGAGCCAGCTGTCTCTAAAGATATTGATAATTAGTTGCAGGATAAATAAATTAGATAAATAAATTAAAACTAAAAATAAATTGAGCCTCTATTTAAAACATTTGAAGATGAAGGATAATCAAAATTAGGATCTCAAATCCAACAGTAGTTTTAGTTTGCCTTTTAAATTAATAAATTAATTGCAAGTATCTCAGAAAGGAAAAAATAAAAATTCATAGTTATTGAAGGGGCGGTTTATTTGACTTTATTCAATCAAGGCGATAGAGATATGATCTATCTCAAAAAACAGTTTTTGAAAGAAGAAGCTCCTAAAAAGATAAATCACTCAATTATCAAAGCATAATTACGACACTTTACTCTTTACTTTTGCACAATGAGAAACAGTCTTATTAAGAATAAGCGATAGATATTAAAGCCAATGAATATTAACTGTGAAATAATTAAATTTTACACTTATTAAGTTTCGGTTATGATTCTGTCAACTGACATTATAGTTAATACTGAATAGGTGTTATTAACGGTGTCTTTAAAGGATGTCTAAAATCTTAAAGTTATCATGCAAGATAGCACTGCTATTTGGGAGGAACAGCAGCCCAAATTAAAAGAAGAAATTTAAAAATAAAACCAAAGATAAATTAAAAAGATATAAATTAAAATTGGAGATAAGATTCAAAGCAGTACTAAACTCAAGGCCAAAATGCAGATTATTCAAATAGACCTAATAAATGACTGCAATAACAGTTTTATGCCTGTCCTTAGATTTATTATGCAATAAACTTAGCCCTATATGCATCAGTACCTCATAAAAACTCATGTGATGATTGTACCCATTATTTCGATACTATATTTCAACCCTCGATCCTCATGTTGGTAGCCAATTATTGAAACATTTAAGTCTTCGGTTGACTATCTGATGCTTATTGGTAAAGATGGACCAAAAATGACTTTGCTGATGTAAACAGACAAAGAAGTAACTGGGTCATTAAAAATTAATATTTCCACGCAAATGATCTCAACTCTGTTAGCTGCTAAATAAATTGCTTCGGCATAAAAAGGCAAAACAGTTTCAAATGTTTAAACTTAAGAGGTTGAAATATCTTCGTTTATTTTTCATAATATCACCAATTCTAAGATCTATCTCAGCCGAGGCCAAAAATAATTTGAAATATAACCCCTTTTCAAAGGACCAATTCGACTTTAAACTGGCAAATAATTGCTCATCAGGATAAGGAATCGAAATTATCATTTAAAACTGGATCATTACGGAATTTTAAAAATTCCTCAATCAAAATATTTCATTCAATATGATTTCTAAAAATTGAATCGTATCATCAAATTTCTTCCAAAGCTGATGATAAAAAACTGTACACAAAGCCTTATTTATTTAAAGCGGTAAAGCGGTAAGCAATAATCTGTAATACAAATGTAGGTGGGAGACATAATTCCTCTTGATTTCATCAATCGATTTGCTATTTCTTTGCGAGGCACTTCATACACTTAAATGGTTCCAGTTTAAAATATTATACTGAGAAAGTTTGTATTTTCCGAGCATAAAAAGTTTTTAGTTTTGCTGGATCACAAATAGATAATAAATAAGTTTAGTACGATTGAAGTCATTCCACCTTTGGTGATAAACAATTATCTACCAAAATTTATACAATTACAATTTATTTACTAGCTAAAGACTATCATTACGAAGGGAATTCAACCACAGCAAACTCATTAGGTGTGTGCGAGCTAAGATATCAACAAATTATAATTTAGAGCTTTGATTGCGGGATACGTATGGACAACAAAGTTTAGCTTTAGGTAGTAAGCATCAGATGAAGAACTTCGACTTTAATTGGAGGATGATGATTGTGCTAAAACTACCATTAACTATCAATTTTCCAAGGGGAGCAATTTCCAATATACTCTAACCCTTTACTGTAAAAAGATAATAATAAATGAAATTAAAGATAAATTAATCGTTTACGGAAACCATTAAAATGATTAGAAAAACAAAATATTCGGGGATTATTAAATATTGGGTGGGCAAAAAAAGTCAGATCCTCTCCATGATGATAAACTTATCATGGTGGGAGAAGAAGTAGGAAATAAAATAAGGGTTTGTGGGGTAAATTCTCTGATTGATTTTGCCACCCCCATTTGTATTGGAGGGTTAGGATCTTCTCAATCGAGGATAGTTGTTGATAGGATCTACAAAGGAAGGAGCGATAGTCTTTTTACTGTCGTTAACGTATAAATATCATTGCTCAAAATCAGTAAATCATGCGATATCTTTTGCAAAACAATTATCCTTCGCAATCAGAGTATTATTATTAACAACACCAAAGATGACATAAGCATAATGGAGGTGATTTCCGATTATTATAAATTTCACATTGCTGCGGGGTCGAAATAGAGCTTTATCTTTGGTATACCTGATATAAAAGGGAAAAATAAACACAGTGGAGTTGTGATTTAAAATACAAAATATCAAAGCAAAGTAGTTCATCTTCCAGAAAAGGGGACGGTATTCTTTAAAATGCACAATAATAGTATCATGGAGAAAACAATATAACATTCCTTTATCTATCATAAAATTAATGTCAAATAATGTCAATCCTATCTCATATACTAAATTGATGAAATTGTCGAAGAAGATTTGCCTTATGAAATTATTATCAAATCAGGCAATATCAAAGTTGTTGTGCCTTCTTAAAATAAGACTATTAAGCATGGCTAAATATATCGATTTATTAAAGAAATAAGCTATGACCAATAGCATTAAGTATTATTGTATCTCGCCTCTCGAGATAGTCCAGAATATATTGAAATCAAAGTGTATCCTGATGATCTCAACTATCGAAAAAAGGAATCTCTGACAGTAAGAAAACAAAATACTATTGAGCATATGGCAGTAGAGGTCTACGTGACATTCAATGATAGCAAAAAGATCATCAATATTGATGAGGTACATCGACAGGGTGAGATCAGATAAATAGATGTTAGCTATATACTGTTTAATTTGGCAGAAATAGTGTTGTCAATTAATCAAAACTTGCAGTAGCATGAGCAACCTTACGAATCACTGGTGTTGACTTTAAAAAGATGTTGCTTTATTAAAAATTAAACTGATAAAAAGACTGAATATCAATTTAAACTTGGATTTCTACAAATTGATCAAGCTTTCCCACATACTCTCTCCAATCCTGTCATCATAACCCCAAATAAATTTTAAGAATTCACAAGAAGTTAAAAGCCTTAATCAATTTTTAACTCCATGATTGTCATTAATAACGAACTGAAATAGCACACATTTATAAACTAAGTCGTAATTGACGTTAACGATCTTGTTGTGCAATGCACCGTCGATTTTATCAATCTTATCATCGTAATATCGAAGTAATATGCATCAGTAATTAATTTCAAGGAGGAAAACTATACTGTCTCAACAAAATTGCAAACCTAAAAATGGAGAGATATTATTGTACCGAAGGAAGAGAAAAAGGTCTTTATCAAATCAATCACCATATCTCCATTTTCTATTGATCTTTCTGCTTAACTCAAAATCAACAAAATCAAACTTAAAAATAATCAATTTATATCCACTGTGCTCAGTGCCATTGGGGTTGTCGTATCAAATATCTAAGGAGCAACCATTTCACTCGATGGAATATAAATTACGGACTGCATTGATACGGCTGATATTATCATGGCTGAATTGACTAAAAGATATAAAAATAATTTTACAGCTCAGCTATATAAAATAGTTGGAAGCCTGAATATAATTGGCAATCCAATGGGATTACTCAAAAATATTTCTACTGGATTTAAGGACCTAAGGGATAAACCCGCACAAGGCTTTGTAAATGGACCTGCTGAGTTTGGTCTTGGAATTGCCCAAGGAGCTCGATCGCTCATTGCTCATTCCGTCGGAGGAGCTTTTAAATCATTATCGGGGATTACTGGAACCTTTTCTACAGGATTAGCAACTTTAGCCTTTGATAAGTAGTTTGAGGCACATCGATAGAAATAAAAAATGAAGAAACCTCAAAATATTATCCAAGGCTTATAAAAAGGAGGAAAAGCTATTTTATATGGTTTTAAGGAAGGTCTGGCTGGAGTGTTTTTACAACCATATCAAAATGCTAGAGATTAAGGCGCTCTTGGTTTTGTTAAGGGAACAGCCAAAGGATTAGCAGGACTCGTTGTCAAACCAGTCACTGGCATCATAGACTTTGCCTCAAAAGCAACCTAAGGGATAAAAAATCAAGCTTTAACCTTTGAAGACAAGCCAAACGAATAAAGAATGAGATATCCTCGAGTCTTTTATACATAATGCTATATTATGAAGGAATACTGCTTAATAGACAGTAGTCTTCAATCTATCTTGAAAAAAGTTGCGTACTAAGACAAGTTTGCTAATTCTATATACCTATAAGGCAATCCTACGTCAAATTAAAATGAATATCTAGTGATTTAACAATCTTATGTGGCTTTAGTTGATGCTAAAAAAAGAAAAATAAAGTGGTCAATGGATATTGATTTAACTGAAATTGAAAATCAAAGCAAAAAGAATTTGATAGAATTCAGGTGCAATAGACAATCAAGAGTTCATGTAATTATTAATTAATTTAGTCGAATCATTACTTTGTCGAGCTTGATTAGAAATAAACCTGTGATAAGATTACAACTATGATACTTAACCTGCAAAAGGAAAGAGCCTAATCTTTATGAACTTGATATTTATACCTCTCCATATTAAGGAAGATACTATCCAGTGGCAAGTCTTGCAATATATATTATATTGTTTTAAATCGATAGATGAACTATACATAATATTCTAATTAGTAGATTGAAGTTGGAATTTTAATTGATAATTATTCGAGGAAAATACTCTTTGATTCCAGATCAAAATGTGATTCTCCTATTTATTTATACGAATATTTCTTAAATCAGTATAATTTAGGGCTAATTATTGTGAGTAGACAATAAATTTAATGTAGGATATGAAATCACTTCATAATTTGAAACATCAATTTCCCTCTAATTTAAGAAGGAATGGATGTTTTAAAGCATCGTGGGCTTTCATTCTTTCATCGGGATTTTTTCTTACCAATTTTTAGATAAAATCAATTGCTTGTTGTGACATTTTTTCAGGATAAGTTATGGCTTATGTTTCAACATTTAAAATCTTTTTAACCGTTTCTTTTCTACTTATGTGATAAAAAGGAGCCTTGCCTGTGAGTAACTCATAAGTCATAACTCCTAGACACCACAAATCAACACTCATATCATACTCATGGCCCTCAAGTATTTATGGGGCGGCGTAATCGAACGTTCCACAGTAAGTCTTTCTCCGTTCATTACAGAATGTGGCCCATCCAAAATCGCATAATTTACAAACGTTCTTGATAAATAAATTAGTACATTCGAAATGACTATATTTTCAGGTTTGATATCTCTGTGTGCAATGTCAAGATCATGCAAATATTAGATAGCTTCAGTCATTTGCTTCACTATAAGACCAGCCTACTTTTCAGTCAAAATTTTAGTCTTTTTTAATTGAGCATAAAGTGTGCCTTGCTCCATATACTCTAACACTATAAACAAATGTGTCTTATCGTCAAAACATCCGTACATCCCCAGAATATTTTTATGATTGAGGCAACTTTGAAGTCTAATTTCTAATGAGAGCTGTTCTATCATGAAATGTGACTTAATCATTTATTTAGGTATTTTTTTCAGCGCCACTAAAGTACCAGATCTTTTATGTTTTGCCATGTAGACAATTCCAAATTTTCCCTATCCTAAAGTTTTTCCAATAATAAATTATTCGATTCCTAATTTTGCAGTTTTACTTTTATTTTTTCCAATATCACCATATTCATTAGGGGGAGATGAATTTTGCGTTGAAGTGGGTGATGGAGCTTTTTTGAATCGATCATCATACGAGTATTTGGGTAATTTTGGAGTGTAACATTATGCTGAGAGTCCTTCTTTATTTTTCTTTCGAAATACTTGCTCTTCACTATCTTTTGCAGCCGTATTGCTGGAATACTTACGTTCAGTTTGATTATTTGGTAAGCTTAGATTGGGACTAGATATCTTTTTTAATTGCTACAATTGTTACAAGATCTTTTAATGCTTTCCGCTCTCGAATGGCCTATAATAATCAGTAGTTTTCCAACTTTATTTTTATTATCCTTTAAATTTTTATTTTCTTTACTGAGCTTTAGATTATTCAATCCTCGCGATTTTTTCTTGGTCTTTAGAATTGTAAAGATAATGCCATGACTTACTTTCTCCTAAATTTGAATCTGCTTTCTGACTGTATCCTAATAAGCCACTCGAATCATTTTTGGAATATGGCTCATAATTTGATTGAACCTAATGTCCTGAAAAGCTTTCAGATATTTTCCTATCAACCTTTGATTTGAATACTGGCTTGATATTCAAAGTTTGCCTAAGAATGTTAGTTGGCTTATGAACTTTATCTTTCTCTTCTTAGTGATCCCAACCCCCAAAATCGGATGTCTTATAGTTGAGAGTTTGCCTCAGTGTTGAGTATTCATTAGGCAGCTTTTTGAGGGTGTCTAAGTTATTAGCTGAAACAGCGTGAAACGTTGACGGTTTTACTGACTCTTTAGCCTTATTGGACTAATCGTACACAGCATACTTCTTCGGACTCTTCACAAAGTTAATCAAAGGCTGTGTATGGTCCGTTCGATTTTGAGGTGATGAAAAAATTGAAAACTTATCCTTCATCCGGTTATTTAAAGAATAAAATGTAATTTTCCCTCTATTAAACTGTCGATTAATCATTAAAAACTGAATCGAATCTTTAGAATTTCAATTGAGTAGTTATTGGGAAGCTGTGATGTGGATTTATTGTAAAATTCACTTACGCACTCTTCAAAAATAATTATACTCGAAAATCATTTAAACAAATAAAAACCGATTAAATCGCTTTTAATTCAAGTGAAAGACAAAGAAAACATAAATATCTCCAAAGTTCTGTTTTCTGGAATATTTTTTCATAAAAAAACGCAATGAGATTAATTATTGATAAATTATTTATTATCTATTAATGATTTGATTTACTTTTTGCATTCAATCTACCTTTTGTTTTTTTATATCTCAAAACAAAATCTATTAGCCTAAAGCAAAAACAATTTAAAAATCTCCTCTATTGTCTTAAATCATAAATTAAATTGATACAAAAGAGAGTGATAATCATGTCAACTTTTTTTTTAATTGCTTGCCACGAGTATTTAAATCCTCCCAATATTTACGAAATACTAATTAGAACGTAGTAAAGTCAAAAGTTAAATAGGGGTCAGGTACTTTTGGAGCGTCTTTTCTTTGTAAGGCTTCCTCCAAAACCAAATATTTCTCAGGAATGCAATCCTCTTCAACTAATTTTTTCATTCCCACCAAATTTAAAATTCTTTTGAGTTCTGCTTCCTTTTTTTTCTTGCAATAGGTTCTCTCCACCTTATTATATTAAATAATATATTTCCATCTCTTCTCACAAAATGTTTAATATCGTATTTTAATGAAATTGGCCAAATCTATTTCATAGTTACGCATATAGAACACATATGATTTATCATACTTCTGGATAATTTTATTTAAAGTTTCATCCAAAATTAGTCTTTAGGTTTATATCCATATCGAGGATGAACGGAAGACATCCCCAATATTAATTTATAATGCCTTTGGATGATGAAAATAGTTATAATGCAAAGAAAAAGGAAGCACCTCAGACGTTACTCCTGAACGATCTCTTATCTACTACAAAAACTTCATAGGACTTCGCTTCTTAGTTTCAATAGGAGTTTTCTTTTCACTATTCTTTGAACTTTTCAGACTTTATTTTTTTCGAGAATGCCTCATAAATTAATTAAGTTGCAATGTACGATGGCAGTCAATTTTTTGCTGATATAGAACAGAAAAAGTAAGATTCTTATCTCCTGAGGTTAGGCTGTTTTCATATCCATCACTGAATTTGAGAATTGCAAAGATATAATTATTCCACAACTGTTTGAGGCACAGTTTCCGCTATTTTCGTACATAGTTCATCCATTCTTCTAATTTATGAAGTTTATCATTCTTTTGCTTTAGACTGCGCATTCCTGCTTTAACTTTTTTAAAAATATCCCCTTTTATTAATTAAACAACTATTTTTTTACGTTGATTTTCAAATTTTCTAATGCGAAAACGAGCAACATACTTTTTAAAATGGACCACTAATAAAAAGAATCGAGATAATCTTTGCTTGCGCAATTTTTGCAGTGAAAATTTGACTTTTGCACTCACAAATAATCTTTTAATAATCTTTTATACTCTATTGAGAAAGAAAGATCTAGCTAAATGGCTGATTTTGATATTTCTTCCTTCATCTACTGAGCAAGAGAGAGTGTTGACAAGATAGCTTTCAATTAACATTTTCACCACAGTTGATTTTAAGATATTTTCATCTTTTTACAGTTTTCTTTTAACATCCTCAAATTATTTTTTCTTTATTCTATATTCAAGACTACTTTAATCAATCTTTTTAAGATTTGTGACAATTGATTCTACTTCTAACTTTTTCTTCTTTTAAAGAATCTCATTCAATTTAATTGAATATGCCTTACTAAAATTTTTCTAGGCCTTATACGACCCTTTTTTTCTCATTTATAAACCTTATAACCTTTATCCAGTTAACTCAGAATTTCTAGATTATGTTGGCCGTAAATTTCTATGACTAAAAATTTGGTCTGAGCTTTGCCGCTTATGTGAGTTATAATTTTTTGAGCGTACTATAGTCATGTTATTGTTATGTAATATTGATCTTTTCGCAAGGTTCACCTTGGGAATTTCTAACGTAGTGCTTTCCACTTCTGTTTTTGTTGTATATTTTGGTATTTATATCGAATGATTATGAGGAATTCTTTCTGTTTTATTGTAGTTTAACGAAAGAATGCTATTATTATATTTTTTTCTAAGAATTTTAATGCGACTATTTTCAGTATTGACTCGAATCATTTTGCATTGACTTAACTGTTTTTTAGCCCTCTACTTCAATAAATACCAATAATCCTCTTCTTAGGTTCGTTAATGTGGCTCATTACTAATCACCGCTGTGAGAAAACTATTTTCAATTGAGTAATCAAGAATTTGACAGTTCATCAAGTCAGTTTGCAAAACTGGTTAGTAAATATAGCTTCCTTTCCATGCAGCTGGAAGCATCATTTTTTAATTTAACATATTTCTTGCGCTTGCCCCCCAAACATAGAGCTGCCCAACTGAGCTAAGGGCAGCATAGTTGTTTTATCTGCCCTTTAAACTGATAAAGTGGGCCGGGCATTTAAAGTATCTGAACTACAAAGGGCGTGGTGTAAATATTGGTTCTTAGTTAATTTAATTGACTTATTTTTTGCTTTATAATATTTGTTTTACATGCCCCATTCATAAATTTGACCCTATGTCGTTAGAGCAAGAGAGTAATGATATCCAGCAAAAGCAGTAATAATATACTTAGAAGTAAAAACTGGTTGCGGAGTTCCAATGACATCCTAAATAACATGAAACATACTTCTGAAGGAAGTTCTCCGTAGCCAAGACCAAGAGATTTGCACCCCCAACTATAAAGTATTCCTTACTAATCCCAGCATAAACTATGATAAATACCAACAGATAGTCCTTTTATTTTTGCAGTAATCCTAATCCGATCCAAGGTTGGATAACCAATGATTGTTCTATTACTATTGTTGAGATAATAGAGTCGATTTAAGTTATCAAATTTTCTTTCAGGAGTATAATAAAACAGATCATTTTAATCAATGTTATTAATTAAAAAAGTTTCAAAGAGGGAGTCGTATTCAGAAGAAGAGAAAGTGTTTATTTTAGTCAAATTGCTAACATCTATTAGTTTCTTGGAGCCCCAATTTAAAAGATAGTACTCCTTCTTTGTTTTTATAATGACTTCCTTCTCGCCGATTAGAATTTTTGTTACTTTCTTTCTGATAAAAGATGAAAGATTAATAGGACTGTCAAAGGGTTCACAGATTAGCCATGCCTACTCATTCTCTAATTTACAATTAAATTACAATCGATACTGGTGAGTATATTTCCTTGCGAATAAATTTTGACTGGTTTGATCCTATCTTTGTTCATGGTTTGCCTGCATTCACCATGCGAAGAAGGACGAAGTTATATTTAACCGATATTTTCATTTCCGGATAATTTTAGCTTATTCAGTTCTCCAATCACAATGATTTTTGACCCATCGGTGAGGGTATTTCGACTCATTTAGAAATATAGGTGAGTTAGAAAATAAATGTGAACTCATTTATATTATTCTTAAAAGACTGTTTGTTTCAATTTTATAATTATGTAAATCCACAGTAGAGAAAATGATAGTTAGTTAAATGAAAAATGGATAATTTACCTCTATTATTAAAGACAAACAACATTATTTTTTATAACTCTCATTAAATTCAAAGGTTCGATTATAATAAAATTTGACTGTTAAATTTCTTGATTTGATAATATTAATAATGAAGCGAATAGGAATCATCTATAATAGATCAACAAGTAAAACAAAATAAAATACGCCAAAAAAACCTTTGGAAGACCATGATTTCAATACAGAGCAACAAGGATTTTCTAAAGGATACACATCAAAGCGCTGGAGGCTTGAAATGGACAATGAACAATAAAGTGAGTATAAAAGTAGTCACAATGAAGACATTAATTGCCTTTTTTAAACTGATTGCAGAGATATAAGTCCCAGCGAATCCATGAGTGAAGATCAATATCTCAATAATGACTTGAAATGTTTTTTTAAATCAAATAATTCAGTGGACAATGAGATTTTATAAAAGCTTGGATGCATTAATAACATCATTAAAGAAATGTCGACCTTGAAAGGATGCAATTTGAAAGAAAATCAAAGCAAGAAGATATGTGAAATCGAAGATCAATTGCTGGGATATTAGAGGAAGCTTTTGCAATATAAAAAGGAGGGCTATTGATGATATTATTAAACTATAATTATAACGAATATGATCCAACAGATAAATCCAATATAGAAGCATAAGTCAGAAATAGAGAAAAGAATTAATGAACTCGAACTGAAATTTAAGGAAGTATTTAGCGTATTATCTAGAGACAACTCGAAAAAGAACCTACGAAAAGAATTAGATAGTACAATGTGGATAATCGAATATATGGACAACATGTCTCTAGTCTAAGCAAGACCATGGATATTAGATATAAACAAAAATAAATTGGAGAAAAGGTTAGAGTCAAAAGGGAAGATTTTAATATACCCGTTCCAAGGATTAGTCACTCTCCTCTCAAAGATTTATCAGTGTCCAATAATATTTCTCAAATTAAAGAAGAAAAAGATGAGCAAATTAAAGAGCTTTATGATGTAAATATTGTATAATTTAGATGATGCGCTCTATTTTAGAAGGACAGAAGAATATTTAAAAAGAGATCAGTTAACTTAAAAAGGAAAAGCTGGAATAATCTAGTCTAAAAGATAAAGAAAATACTCTTTTCAATCATCAAGTTGAAAAGAATAATCTTTTCCTTTAGGGCAGTGAGGAAAAGGCTGCCCAATTTAATCTATTTATCAACAATGAAAGTAATATCAAGAAAAAATATTAAAATTTAACCAATTAGAGCTCAGTTGGAGAGCCAAAGCTAAAGAATCGAGAAAGGACAACATCAAAAACTCCAAGTAAAGTTAAGAATATTAAAAATAAAAGCAAACATTTTCAGGATATGATAGAGCAATTAAAAAATTAAAACCATTAAAATAAAAGATTTTGCATATAATAATAAATAAAACGTCGAATATGGGCCTAAGTCGAATCTAGAGTGCGTGAATCAGATAAATAATACAAAGACACAATACATCGAAATAATAAACATGAATTTGACCATCTGATGAACACTTATGAACTTCAGCGCAAGCTTAAAGATGACCTAATAGACAAAGTTTTTCAGCAATGCAATAGCCAAATCTATAAATGATCACTCCTTCTTTGGTTTTTTAGCTTTTTACATATTTTAGTAAGCTGTTTCAACCACTTTTAATAGTTAAGCCACTTGAGATTAGTTTAATGAGCCAAATGTCTTCGCTAGCTTACCAACAAGATTTTTTATATTGTGCTTTTATATCCCACATTCGACCATCGAGAGGGAGTTACTGAGAAGGGTTGAATAAACGCTGTTTCGAATATGTATCTATTTTTCTTCTTTTTGGTTGAGACAATTAGCTACGCTTTATCTAATACTATAAAGCAAGTAAAATTTCCAAAAAGTAAAATCAGCGAGTGTCTTTTCTCCGCGAATTTAGTCAAGAATGGTTCGTTTTTTACTATTATTGTAATTGGGGCAGTAGTATGAATTACCATAAAGTATAATTTTCTGGATGCAATCGAAGTCCACTTCAGTGATTGCGATTTTGAGTACCTCTCTGAATATGTACACAATTAATTTAAAATTGTCGACCTAGAATTTAAACTTATTCACCTTCCGATAAGACTCGATATATTAATAGACCTCCTTTTTATAATGCGAATAATTTTTGCACAACTCTATCAAAAACTATTCAGTCTATTTTTTGTCTGCTAATTTTTTAGTTATTTAGGCGTATTTAACTTCATCAAATTTATTTATCGGCCTAAGTGAAATTATTTCTTCATCTTTTAAGATACTCTGCTTGAAATCGGCAAAATGATCACTTTGACTGAATTGAAGCAACTCAGTAAACCTCAAATTAAACATATCTTTGAATTCATTGGTGTTTTGCCAGTTGAAAATGTCAGTTTTCTTAATCATATTGTCTATATCATACTGGATATTTCTAATTAATGAAATTTAATGGACATTAAATTTTTTGAAAAAGTCAACAAACTCTTCTTCCACTCGAATATCTAATCCCCATATCTTTTTTTCTCGCTATTGAGCACCTGATTCAAAATGCTTGACTTCAACACGTATCCTCTCCCAATCTCTATCTAGCCCTCCCATAAGCTAACGCTCCTCGTTACAAATTGATTATGATAGTTTGCGCATCCCTTTATTCATTTTATAAAGAGCACTTATTTCATTTAGAATAAACTTTTAATCTAATTCTCTAAATCGCTGCTCTACTCCTGTTTTACTTTTCATCAAAGCATCAAAATTTATCCTCAAATCCTTTTCCATAGTCTTCAGTTCAGTTAAATGAGCTTTCATTTACTCCTCAATGGGACCAAGTGCTGTTTTAAGTTGATGAGCCTCTTTTGCTATCTGTTACTTGAAAAATTTGACCTGATGAGCTCTCTCACTAACTAAGCTCTTAAAACTTTTGATTATCTTGGAGTATAGAGGGTGATCAGTCTGTATTTAACTAATTTTTTGAACACTCTTTGAAATGGATCGCTCATACTGTTCTTCTGCCTAAACTCTTAGACTTACAGCAGCCATAAGACCGTTGATGACTTCAAAATTTTTGAGATGATAAGAGAATACCTCATTGACTTTGGGGAAGATTTCATGCATGATTATATTTAATCTATTATGCTGGCTATTATTAGATATTATATTGCCTCTTAATAAAATAATAATATAGAAGATAGAATTTATACATTAATATAGCATTATGAGAGGACTCCAATCGTCAAAGGCTGAATTAAAATACATTTTATTCTTCTTTTTATTTTTATCTTTCATTGACTTCAATCTTTACTTGCATTTTCATCTTCTCAATTTATTCACGATAACGAAGGATTTATTCTCTTAGAAACACTATTTAGGGAACAATTAAACACTATTCGGCCTCAAGCAGCATTGATATGATTGTAGTCGGATATTATCGTTTTTATTCGTTTTAAAGGAGAAACTCAATTTATTTTGTCTATTCAAAGGATTACTGATTATTGTCTCCATCAGTTTGAATCATCTCTGAAATAAAGGTTTTTTGAACCATTTAATCTAACTGATAATTATAAAGTTGAGGGAAATATGCAAGCTGTGGTGAATTTGTATTGATCTCTTGGTTAACTTTTGATATGACTAAATCCCATTTGTAATATACAACTTCCTGTATCGTAAAGCATTATTTATAAGTCTGAGTTTCTTCATGAAAAGAATTGTTAGTATTTAAATTAATTGATTCGATTTGGTTTTCTGTTTGAGATTAATTTTATTGATGCTGATGAAATTCTGTTTGAGAATTAAAATTATGAAAATTAATTCTGTTTGTCTGGGATTATTCATCAGAACTAATAACTATATTCGTGAATGTTTCCTAATCTCTTAAAATCAACTCATTTGTTTGAGTTTATAGATCCTCAAATAATTGTATTTTTGATGATTTCATTGAAGTTATATCATCCATTTATTAATCATTATTCTTTTCAGTTTAAATATTGATCTAAACTGTTTTTATTATTTAAAATTCTTCCAAATTATAACTTTTTTGAGTTGCAAATTATGTTCTCACTGGAGATTAAATGCAAATTTATTAAAGTTTTGATAGCGATAGCTCTTTCTTTAGATAAGGTTGATTACTCATCCCCGACCAATGATAATTAATGACCTGATTAGTTTATAAAATTCTTTGATTGCCTATTGATCTGTGTATTTATTCAATCGGCTTGAGTAATTGTGCTTATTTATTTTCCTATATTTATCCCATCAGTTCCTTAATCCTATTTTCCAAGGAAGAAATGATAATCTCCAAATCATGCTTTTCAGACTAATCTTCTTCCTTTTTTTAAATAGAAAGCGACATTATCTTCTTTTAATACGATTACTGCAATTATTTTTCCCGAACTAACATTTATTTTTCCTTCCTTTAAAGTTCAGTTTCAATTTCAAGTTTTTCCTTCACTAATACCTCAAATTCCTCCTCAATCTACCGATATTTTTACTTTATATATGCATTTTCTTTAATAATTTGATGAAGCTAAGTACTAAATTTGTTTGATTATCTCAAAGTAGTTTTATTTGTTTCTGATAAATTTGCAAACTTTTCAGCTTGCTTCGCCAATTGAGCTTATAACTCAATTATCCTTACTGACAATTGTTACTTTTCTTCCATGGAAGTTGATAATCCTTTCATCATTGATTTAAAGCTTTCATTTGAATCTGTTAAATTCGCAGAAAGACTCAGTCTATCTAAGTGTGAAAATATTCTATGAAACATTTCAGTTTGTTGAGCTGATTAATTTTGAACTTTACAATTCTCCTTTTCCTTGTTTTCGTCTGCATTTCTTTTGTTAAACATCCCATAAGTGTAGTTATTTTCAAATTTATGCATTTTAGGACTCCACTCCCGAGCAATAAGGCATTTATTATTTTAGGCTGGGCTGGCCTGACCGCTGCTAATTGGAATCCAGTTTTCCACTAGTTCTTGCTGTTTTTTAATGATTTTATTAATTATATCCTTCAGAGTAGCCTGCAGTGTCCGATCCTTTCCAATTTAACTACTCATCAAATGATTTCTGTATACTTATTAATTTTCAAAATGTTTTGCCAACTACTGATAAATCGCTCTCTCTTCTTTCTTGCAAAATTTGTTGATCAATTTCGTGATTAGTTTTATTTTATCTGAAGTGCGGTCCGAAGTAGCAGGATCCTTATTATTATTCTGGCGGAGTCTCATTTCATTGAGCTCCTGATTTTTGGGAGTGTTAGACTCAAGTTTGCGCTCACCCAAAAGGGCATTTTTTGATTTTTTGAATTTGCTCATTGGTCGTGATTCGATAGAATTTCTAAGTAAACGGAAAGATACAAACGCATGGCAAGACTATTTTGTCTCATTTGAATTTATAAACGTTTATCGATTATAATTTGGTGAGTTAACAAAATAAACATAAAAATGTTTAAATTAGCCAAGGGTTTAGCTAAATTATTCAGCTCTAAAATCAATAATAATAATTCTCGTTTTTTGAGTTACTAAGACCTCGCAAAGGCAATAAAAACAGAATATTTTTACGTTAGTAAAAATCATGAGGAGATTGGGGATCAACTAATTTCTGAAATTGTCGAAAAAAGATGGGGCATGGTAAGGAAGCTAATAAGATTGATCAAAATAACTGAGCTTGAATCTTGGAGAACCCTCAGGAAAATATCAACAGCTTTAAATCACACATTAAACACAATTCAAATGTCCAAAATGACTAAAGTAGAAATTGAAGACTTGCTATTTACGCTGACTTCGTTTCGTTTTGAGCCGGTTTTCTATGCAGACGATAAATTAAAATATCTATATTTTAACTCGAGACCTTTCCTCGAATAAGTTGAATACTACCTCGAGTAACTAGATAAATAAGAAGAAATTGATCATTATCTATAGATTGTTAGAAAACTGCTACATACAAATCCTGAACTCTTCTAAAATAGAAAAAAAGAGATAGAAAGTTATCTGACCAGAAAAGCTCAGGTCCTAATTTATAACTAGCCCCTCTTCAATTAAATCTTAGTTCGAGGATGTATTTCTAATTTTTGGACAGCTTCCTTTCAATCATAACTTCAATAAATCTTAAAAGATCTTCCGCATTTCTTGAAGTCAATTTTATTTCAAAATCTATCTAATCCAACAAAAGTACAAGCACAACAAAACAGTAGGCCAAATAAAACATAATTGTAAATCAAAAACATAATAGATGGATTTGGATATCAATATTCCGCACATATTTTAATCAATAACTATGAAGTTGATTTTCTTGTTGGGCATAAATTAGTAGTCGAGTATAATGGGTCTTATCACTACGCAACTAATACCAATAAAATGGTATAATCAGTCAAAGACCAATGGAAAAAACGAGTGTTGCGACAAAGAGGTTTTGCCATCTGCTCTATTC
>Ga0302280_1000529_pt1 | contig 33820 bp, 18 predicted proteins | sample III_Fen_E1_1_FD_198771 | JGI IMG/M metagenome (GOLD analysis project Ga0302280, IMG submission 198771) | Peat permafrost microbial communities from Stordalen Mire near Abisko, Sweden - III_Fen_E1_1 | ecosystem: Environmental > Terrestrial > Soil > Wetlands > Permafrost | place: Sweden: Abisko... | reverse complement strand
TATATCAAAACAGAAAGAATGCTTAATAATGCATTTCAATGAATGTTTATAATATTCAATTACCTCGGATATCTTTGCTTCAATTTTTTTATAATTTTTACACGTAAATATTTTACAAATTATTTAATAATAATGGTGTCGGTTTTTTTTTTACTTAAAATCAAAGTTAAGCTCCATATTCTTCCAATTGATTTTTTAATTGGTAAGAAATAAAACTGATCCAATTTTTTGTTCTATATATTTTTTGGCTCTTGTAGATATAATATATAATTTTATGGAAGGTGATTAAGGAGGATAGCTCAGGGAGGCTGTGAAAACAATCCTTACAAGCATGTTTACTAAATTCAGGGCAGATAGTTTTGACCCTTACATTGCTAATCTTTAAAGTTCAGAGGATCTTAACAGATTTATTGATGACATTTTCAACAACATGGATGCTCTTAGGATTGAAAGCAATGACATTTTACAACTGCTAAGGAGGCTTGGCGCCGAGTCTTCTATTAAAAAGGGCCTGGGATACAACTATTATGTTCTATGGCTTTAATTTTTATTGATGAGATAGATTAAGTGCAAGAATAGAATCAGCACAGCAGAAATTAAAAAGCTTTCTAAATCAGGGAAAGAACAGCTTTAGGCACTTAAAGATATTTTTAAAGTTTATGGTTCAAGTTTAATTGAAGAATAGGAAATCACAAACTTTTTGGAAATAATTCAAAACGAACCACTATTCCAAGAGATGCTTGCTCTATAAGAGGAAGTGATACCTCCAAAGGAAAGCAATATTAAAGCAATATCAAACCTTTCGAAATTGAACTCCAAACAAAAATCCAACATTTTCTTAGCAATTTTATATCAAATATATCAAAAAATACAAGCCAGCAACAAAACTTAAGATTTTTAAGGAGCAATGGAGAAAATAGCAGAGCTCCTGGATTAAATTTTATAGAGAAGTTATAGTTTTGAAAGGGAAGTTTTGATTGGCCATCTCAGTCAAGCCATTTTAAATATTTTGGGAATTTAAATTGGAAAAAATAATTGCATAGTTCATTAACAAACAATCGATTCAATTAAGGAAAGGTTTTATAATTTTCAAAGATTTTTTGACTTTCAGAAATTATTGATAGAGTGTGATCTAAAAAATGTTAAAATTGAAGTTATATTGGACAAAATGAAATTTTTGCTCAAGGACGGAATGAAAAATCTGTGGTATTGGCCGACATACGATAAACAATCTTTCATCATCTTTCTTATTGAAAAATGTACTTAGTAAGATAAAATTGATAATCTGGTTTAAATTTTGAATTCTTATACCCCAAATTTGACTGCTTCAATTTTTGATATTAATGAGCGGGAGTTCCTCCAATAAATATTAACACAAACATCGAAAAAAGCTAAACTGGGTAAATTAATTAAATGTTTTTAACAATATGTCAAAGATCAAAATATCGATATTGACAAGTTGCTTAAAAACGGAGAAACATATAAGGTATTATTAAAAGTTCAAAGAATTCCTGATTCGAAAATTTAACAAAATTGGTCTCGAATTAAACCAGAAAAAACTGAGGATTGTTTCTATATTTATTGCTATAGGACTAGAAAAAGACAGCAGCTTTATATATCTCTTGAGGATAGAGATTAACTTTTTGATAAGTTTAAGGATACTACATTTTATTAAGAAATTACATTTAATCCCCAGAGATACAGTCTAAATTGCAAACTCACTGATCAAATGGCAGTAGGAAACTATAAGTCTGGAAAGAAGAATCTTTTAGCCAAACACGAATCGAACGTTTAATATGATGGTATTCTTAACTATGGAAATGTGTCTAAATTTTAACATTTAGTAAAGGAGTTTAAGTGGATGATTATCATAATTGATAGTTGGAAATAAATTAGATTCAATGCACAATAAAATGAGCACATTGCTCAAGAAGTTATCAAAAATATTAAAGATTAAGAAAAAATATTTAAAATACGTTTGGACAAGATATTGGTTGAAGTTAATTTATAAGCTATGTTAGTTAATTAATTGGTCAATACCTCCAACTTGCCCAATCAGTCTTCGATGATTAAGCGTCGATATGGTTATCTAGTTTACTTCCCAGCCTATAAGACACAAAAAACTGCATTGACAATTATGAGTGATTCTGAAGAAGAAGAGGCTATTTAATCTACAAAAAAAGAAGAAGAATAATAGGAAGAAGCTATTCCAGAATATGAAAAATAACAAACTTTCGATCAAAAATTTGAATTTTTAGGAGTATTTAGGACATACTTTCATATTACCCATGATTTTACAATTGATCAGAATGAGAATGTGATCGCCTCAAACAAATCAATTAGTTATTTTAAGAATTGGCTGAACATAGAGTTATACTCCTTAATGGATTAACACTTATTGTAAAAAGAGGAGAACTTCTCTAAGATTCCAAAAGATTTTAAACTCATCAAAAAATTATATCCTAAATTTAAAGACTAGATCCAAATTTGTCGGTCTATGATGAAAATAAGATTGAATTATCAGTATGAGGACAAGAAGTAAAATCTGATTATTGTCAATTTGAAAGAATAAAAATAGTCTCGTGAATTTTATTAGGTTTTGATGAAATATCTCATCCTCAAGATCAGTAAATAACTCCAAAAGAAAGCTTTTACTTTAGAATTAGAAAATGACTAAAATGATTATTTAAAACAACAAAAAGATTTGAAAGTAGAAAACTTAGGAAATAAAATAGTGGAAGTAATTTGCACCAAAGAGTAGAAATAAAAATTGCTGAAGGAGGTAGCAGCTCTTGATTAAACACATTAATTTACTTACTAAGATCCAGAAGCCTATAAATTGATGAAAAGAAATGAAGCACAATATTTAAAATCAATCAATTTAACTGAAAATTAAGTTGGATAAGACTTTTTTAAAGTCTCAATGAAACTGAAAGATCATCCGGCTTTCAAATAAATGTTACTAAAATATCACTAGAAAATAGAAAAGTAAGGTGGAGATAATATTCAACAAAAGATGGAAAAATAGGCCTAATTCTTGCATATTTATCAAGCATAATTTAAAAAATAGAATATTTAAATTGATGTATCGAAAATAGGGCCTGATCTACTACTCCAATACAAAAGGAAAGTAGAAAAAGCAGTGAATAAAGCACTCATTAAAATAAATGAGGCAAAACAAAGAGAATTGTTTAAAATATCAAGGAGCAAAGGCCGATAGTATGCCTTTGCAAATGTTTAAGGTGCATTTATTTACAAATTAAAGGACAAACTGACTTAAACATTAAGACAAACAGCTAAAATGGGGATCAACCCAGTTATTGATGTGAGAATGGACAATAAAAATAGTTTTACCCTTACTGCCTTACAAATTACTCCTGACCAAGAAAAGATAGTATAAAAATAAATTCTGAATTTCGAGAATCGATTCAAAGAGTTTCTTTAAGGAAAAAAACAAATTTTAAATACATCAAAAATTTCGAATGATATTTTCAATAGGATACCTAATGATAAGGTGCAATCAAAACTCATTAAAGATATGAGAGTGGATTTTAAAAAGCACTTGGGATAATTATTAAATGAAATTATCACAAGAGTTACTGAAAAAGCAATATAAGATCTTTAAAAATAATTCTCAGATTTTATTACCAAGCAAAAACTAAGCACTGCTTTCATAACAAAGCAAAAAGCTGTCTCCTAGAAAAATATTCTCGATTAAATATCAAAAATAAATATTTTCGAATTATATCTCACTCGATTCCTTTAACAAAAATCAGAATAGTGGAATAAACCAATCAACAAAAATATCATCTTTAATGATATCACCCCAATTCTCAGATCAACAAATGATAAATTTAAAGATACCACACAAAAATTTACAATCAAAGATTTATAAAGCTACTTCAAGTCATTAAATATATTTACCGTCATTTACTATGGCCAACAGCTTCCTATTACCTAACATCTCAAGTAGTTTAATGATTTATTTCAAAAGAACGATGTGGTCTTAGTCAAAGTAGGCACAGGTTCAGGAAAATCGACAGTCATACCTCCGTATTTAGTAGGACTCGGCTATCAGAAAGTTGTTGTTACTCAGCCTCGAAGGTTACCCTGCTCCCAAATATATACAAGAGTGTCAAATGTTTTCGGAGAGGGAATTTGCGGATATGAAGTCGCAGACGCAGGCGAAGATAGAAACAACAGTTTGATTTACATGACTGATGGGCTGCTGAAGATGAGGGCAGAGTATAACTTCTAGGAGTTAGACAAAATTGACGTCCTAATAATCGATGAAATCCACGAGAGATCAGCCAACATTGACATCCTTCTGCTCCTTCTGAACGAATACTATAAAATAAAAAAAAGAAAACTAAAACTAGTGCTGTGCTCTGCAACCATCGACAAAAGCATCGGGGAAATATTGGAAGATGCTCATTTGAGAATAGCCACTTTCGAAGTTAGCGTTTAACGCCACCCTATTACAGAACACCCAATTGAAACTGGCAATATCTTAAGCAGAGTCCTAAAATTAACTGCCAGTTTAGAGGGTGACCAGCAAATGCTTGTTTTCTTTTCGAGTGTTGCTTAAGTTAAATAAATGGTGAATTTATTACAGAAGAACAATCACAAAGCTTATCCAGTTATGGCAGAGCAAAACCCTATTGAGCAAGCTCGTTTTTTAGAGATAGGTCAGATTTTTGTTGCCACGGCTATTGCTGAAACTTCTTTGACTTTCAAAAATTTGAGATTTGCGGTTGATTCGCAAATGTCAAGATGGCGTAAGTTTAACCCTGTGGTCGAACTAATGTAAACATAAGAAGACTTTTCATCAAACAGCTCCATTGCTCAAAGGAAAGGAAGACTTGGGAGAACTTGCCCTGGAGAGTATCACTATTTTGTTTACCCCAGTCATGATCTTACAACTAACAGAGACCACAACAGAACTGAGCTTGAAAATAATGATCTAACAAGCTACATCTATGAGCTTCTCCTCAGAAAGAATGCCTCATTGAGAGATGTACAACTTTTAATGAGAAAACTAAACCACAACAGTTCAGAGTTTGATTAAAAATTTTAGTATTCAATAAAAATACTAAAGGATCTCAATATTATTGACTCCAATAATTCCTTAACAAACGCAGCTATTAAAATGAAAGCATATGGAAATTTGGGGCATCCTCAACACAACTATGCGCTTTATCAAGCCTCTTTAAATAATTGCACAATCGACATGGTGTACTTGATTTCATTTTTAATGTTGGGGATCAACCGATCAGGTGAAATACTAAAAGACCTGAAGTCTCAAGCAACAGGTGGAGATCTTCGGACTATTCATGATTTCATTGCAAATGTAGCTGAAAAAATTGATCTCAACACCATTAACAACCGCAAACAGATTAAGCAAAAAATGAAGCAAAATTGTAGCCACATTGCCACTAAGCCTTGGTTTAGTGTTATTGTGCGTGTGATGAGGAAAGTAAAGGATTTACTTAAAATAAGTCAAAATAATGTTACTGTCTCTGACTGGTCCGTTATGGTTACAACTCTGCTTTCATCTTATAAAAATAAAATATTCTTTAACCAATCAGTATTCGGAGGAAACAAAGCAAATTATTAAAAGATACGCAAAGAAGCGTTCTGTTTCGAGCAAAAGGAGAAAGAATCCGATGAGACACTTTACAAAATCGACCTTAATTCCCTCACGTATCAAAAGGACGCTCCTCCCCCAATCGTACTTTCTTTAAACTGTGGAATCAGCCCTCAGAATGAATGTGTCTTAAGTCTTTGTGAAGTACTTGATCCAAGCACGGTAAAGGAATAGATAAGAATCAACATTATTGGTTGTTAATGTCAATCAAACTACTTTAGAGATACTCAGCCCATGAACTAAGAACAGTTATTTCAGAATTTATAGCCTAGAATTCGGAATAACTATAATTTTATTGGAGTTAACTCTAACTTTCCAGTGATGGGATTGACTGGGCATTTTCAATCTTTATCTAAAGCATTTAGTGATTTTATTGATCTCTAAAGGAGAAATGGCTAACTGAAAATTGACCTCAAAATAATGCTTGAAGGAGTAGTTGACAAACGATATCTAAGAGTACAAAGAGATCCAATGCTCGCAGTCATATCAAAAGAGCATTCAATGGCAATGTTGTAAAAATTAACCAATTATGATATGAAGAAAATGTTCCAGACCATGAAATTCTCAATGTTTAATAACTACGGAGTCTAAATTTAATGGGACGTCAGTATGGCTTAAACTGTACTAATTGTTAAAAACGCTAAAAATTTGCACGTCAGTAAAATTATTGAAAAACTTTACAATTTCTGTCGCTGGTTTTCAGATAGTCAAACAATTTGCAAGGAATAATTCAAAATAAAGCCTCAATTTATTGAGGATACTCAGTTTTTAGCACGAGATGACAAAGACAAGATTATAGAAAGAGTGAATCAGATTGTTGACAGTAAACTTGATCATCATATTATTAGAGGCTGGGCCAATGGTAGTGGACCATCTACAAGATACTCTCGCACGGGAAGAATGATTGCTGTCTGTTGGGTATTAACTAATGTGTTTAATTGTGTCATTAAAGGTGGATTTGTGAGAGATTGGGTTGTTAATAATGATGAAGTACTTCCACAAGGCAACCTTAGTAATTTGTTACAACCAAATCCAAGAAACAACTTTATTGAAGTTGTAGATGACAGTGTGACTCCCTCTGACATTGACGCCGAACTATCAAATTTCACTTTGTTGGATAAGGAGAAATTTATAAAATAGATGAAAAAAATAGGAATTATTGCGAGCATTGAGGAGGACGGGTGGCGTAAGCATGTCATCTTCGATTAGGGTGTTTAAACCGGAGGATTCACTGCCGATTTAATTGAGCCTTACACGACACTGTGTCACGATACTTACGATTTCGATGTTAATATTTTATATATTAAAAAAGACCACCTGAGCTCCATCGGTCAAAAAATACCCCTCTAATACTAAGATAAGTACGGCAAAAAGATCAAAGTTAGTCTTGAACAGCTTCTTTCACAATGCAGGAAGAAAGAGATGCGTAAGCTTAAAGAGAGTATGCCAGATTATCGTTATACGAAATTTTAAGCTCGAGGATGGACGATTAATAGAGATGAAGTTCATCAACCCCTTATTTATACAGATTATACAACAAAGAGTGCTCCAATGAATCCTGCTTCCATTCAAAGCATATGTCCTGAGTTTTATCAAAGAATGGTGGTCTAGAAAAATTGTAGAATAGTTCGTATTGAATCATTGAAGAACAAAGCATGGGATGATGCCTTTGAATCAGTGCAACATTGGATAATCACTGAAATTGAAAAGACTGAAGGGGGTCAAAATATAAACTCTAACAATAGATTGCTGTTTCATGGTAGCAGTCATGCAGGGATCGAAGGAATTAGATAATCTGGATTTGATTCGAGGTTTTTTGGTTAATACGGATATTATGGCAGAGGAGCATATTTTGCAGATGATCCGCAAGTCAGTGACTCATATGCATCAGCAACAAATAACTGCAAAGAAATGTTTGTTGTAATGGTTGCATTAGGTAAGCAATAAAAACTTACATAATAAACACCGAATAAATTGGGGCCGAGCAAAGGATTTCACTCAATCGAAGGTCATGATCGAGGACACGGAGAATATATTATCGATAGATGGGGTCAGGCTAAGATTCTTTATCTTATCACTTACCAATGATGATTTACGAAAAATACCCTTTTATAAATAATTAGTAGTTTCTAATATACTTATTGACTCAATTTCATTGTTTTCATCCTCACGAAAGAACAATATTATCCTTACCATTTTTAGAATTTTCACCTCATTTGAATTATTTTTCATTTAGAAAAGAGAAAATGTATAATTAAAATAGTCTTAATATCTTTCTATTTTCATACAGATATTATTTGATGGATATTGGAGGATAAGGCTTAAATCACGAAAACAGGCTTGCATTTCAACCTAATCCTATTATCCAACCAGAATGGAATCCCAAGAATTCTGACTGTTATACAAAATGGAGGGTCAGGCAGAGAGTCAAGAACAATAGTCCAATTATTGATATAAAAATGATTTCACGATGTTAGCGCTGCAGAAGATCTATTTTTCGATAGAAATGTGCAGTGGAGTCTCTTTAAAATCCATTGGCTAAGCCTCATTATGTGGGAAAAAGATGCGCCTTAAGATTTATCATCGAGAAGGATGGTCAGCCTTTGAGAGATGTTGGAATTAAATAAAAGTTTCTCAATGAACTAATAAATAATTCTAAAATAGCTTTAGATGCAGAGCAAATTAATATAGTTTCTCAATCTTAAAAAAATCAGACTTCATCAATCAAACCTCAAAAGCGCACATGTCTTTCACCGGCTTTCAAAAATAATCCAATATATTTCTCCTTTATTTTGAAAAAAACAAGATTTTTAAGAAAATTAAGGAAGTATTATGAGTTATCTTAGACCTTGAAAAATATTTATAACTCAGTGGAAAAAATACGAATAAAAGGAGCAAGATACACATTTAAAAACTATCGTGATGCTCAAGTTTGTGCTGCTATTGCTGGATACAAGAATATTAGAAACCTTCCTTCCTTTTTGGCCCTTCCCAAAATGTAAAAAATTAAATATGACTCTCTCATTCTATAGTATAAAGATATTAACATTTTTAACAAATTTTACAAAAAATATGTAAACAATGAAGAAGATACTTCTGAAATATAGACATATTAAGAGAGAAATAATCAATAAACACTTATTGCGGAAACAAGAAATGATAGGGTTGTGCCATAAAATGAGGAAAGAAGTTGCCCAAGTGTTTCACCTCTTCGAGTTTAATCTTCCCCTATTTCTCATTCAAGATCTCCAAGGAAAAGTATAATAGTACAAGATCAACTGGACTCGTATACGCGCTTTTTTTGGCTTTAAAAAAGCAATAACAAGAATTAGCAATAAAAAAATAACTCAAATAGTCTTTCTGGCGATAAAAGAAATCAAAATCCTCCAAAATAATGATGATCTCAATTATAATCGAGAACAAAATTATAATCCAGCAATTTGCATGGAAGACTAAATTAATTTGTCATATTTAAATAACAAGTATAATTGACTCGCCATTGATGACTCGTATAGGACTCAAAGCTAATTGTGTGATCATATTCCATCATCAATGGACACATCATCCATATCTATGCTCGAATCAGTTAATGAGTCAACTTAAATAGGAGAGGAATCTATATCCAGGTCTGGCTAAGAAGTATCTAAATCCACATCTTAAACGTCTTGAGAGTCCATTTCAGAAATATCTCCCTAATCAACGTCATCCGCGCCTACCTCTTCTGATGAAGTGGGTTAAAAATCTACATCATCAAGGCTTTCCTCAAACTAATCTGCCATTACATCCAATGCGTTTTACAAAATCTCCTCAATTTTTTCTGAAGATTATTCCTATTTTTTCTTCGGATCATTATCATTTTCATAAGGAATATTGTCTTCCATTATTTTTGTGGAATCTAACTACTTGGATAATCTATCGGATGGCGCTTTTTTGGCAGTAATTCTCTGATTCTATTTATTTTAGCGTTTTGCCAGATTAATAACAGCCACCAATTTGTGATTAATTTGGTCCATTTTTTTTTACAGAGTTAAAATACGTTTCTGTAGGTGGTGCTCTTTAGCCTGGGATGCAAGTGAACCCTTGTACAGTTCATAAAATGGCAATCCAAGCACTATTAGATAGAATATCACTTCATAGAATGATTAAACTCCTTTTTAAAGTAAAAATTCCTCATTCGGTTCGATTTGAGGTTTTTTATGAGACGATTTGATGAAGCGGTGATTCATCCAAGAGTCAAAGGCAAGCGATTTTCTACCCAAACCAACAAAAAATCCTCCAAAGAGGTTTAGTTTTTTTTATCGCTGTTTCCGTTTTACATATCCGAGCATGGGCCTTGAAAAAGTCCTTATGAGAACGGTGAATATTTTCTGAAAGGGAATCATTCCTTATAACTGTTCACAACTAAAATATATGGATCATCAATATAATTTTAAATATTTATCTTTGAACAAATATTTAACGAAATAATTCAAAAAGCAAGATTAGACATATCAAAGTGGATGTTTTTGAGTTTATTTTATATATTTGCAGGCATCTTCTTTACTATCTTTATCTTATACAGGTTATTCTTCTTTTCCTTTTTACTATTTTTGCTATTTTCGCTATTTTTACTATTATTTTGCCTTTTGGCTTGCATCTGCATTCGAAGTGCTATTCTTAGGGGGTTATTATTATTATTTTGTTCTTTCAGTTGGGTCTTCCTACACCTCATTCTTCTTTTTCCAAGAAAAATTAGCATATTTTTCCAAATCTTCGGGATTAGGTCTTAAATTTAAATCAATAGTTATCCATATTGGACTATGATCGCTTCCGAGGACTTCTTACATCACATCTGATCCAATAAGAACGCTTTGAAATTATTCATTGATTAAAAAATAGTCAAGCCGTTTTCCTATCCTATTTTATCTTCCATTATGTTTTATATGCCACCATGAAAATTTACTGACTTCTGGATTGACTTTTCTAAAAGCATCAATCCACCCTCTATCTAAGAATTTTTTAAGACTTTTTCTCTCTACCTAAGTAAATCCAGGAGATTTGAAAGTATATCCTGTAAAATGAGTATCAATGTGGTTCGCAGCAGTGTTTAGATCACCACATATGATCACTCCTTTGCCTCTTTTTCTAATGTTTTAGCAATGCTTATGAAAGGCAGGCTAAAATTTTTGGGTTTTATAGTTTAGGCGATCGAGAGTTTTACCGGCACTTGGAATGTAGGCTGCAATTAAGTAAAAATGTTCAAATTATAAAGTGAGAACTCTCCCCTCTTGACTATATTCTGCTTCTTCTAAGTCTAATTATACTTGAATAGGCATAACTTTTGTAAAAACGGCCACTCCTGAATATCCAGCTGAAACTTTGCAAAAGCTCCAATAGTCATTGTATCCATACAAAGTAGCCGGATGTTTCAAATAAGACTCTTTATCGATTTTGGTTTCGTTAATGCAAAGAATATCAGGACGATTCTGAAAGATAAAGCTATTGAGAATATTTTTGGTTATAGCATTGCGAATGCCGTTTATGTTCCAAGAACATATTTTTAATTTTAAGGGAGTTTTGCCATTACCTGTTGAAAATTTTAAGGGAGTAGATCCTTGAATACATTGAACTTAGTGGTTAAACATTTTAGAGCGAGTCTTTGCTGGAGTTTTACTTTCACTTTTCTGCATAGAATGAGATAAGATGCGTCTTGAGGCTATACAATTTTAAGTTTGTTATGAGTCTGGTCATTTTTATTTGCTAATGTTTTATGAAAGGGTAATAATGTTTTTTATTTGCTCGTTATTGCTTTATTTTTTTATTTTATTTTCCTGATCACTATAATTCTTAATCAAATATATTCATTGTTTGAAGAGTAAAATTTGTCGAAGAACCTACTAATAATAAAATTATGAATAAGCAAATATTATAATATCTATCAACGCCTAAAAGACCGAATCGACTATTTTCCTCAAGGACAAATTACCATCACTCGCTTTCTTAGAATCGATCTTCTTTCCAAGAAACAAAAAGTAGTCTTTTATTAAGTGATACACTCATTAAAAAGATTGATAATATTGTACCTAGAAAAGTTCACCCTTATATGAATAACAATTTTTCTAAAATAAAGAAGATACGGACAGAGCAGTCTGTTCCAATATCATATGATCAGTCGTATTTTAAATCAACAGACTAAAAGATGCAAAATAACTCTCGAAGAAAAATGTAATTAACTCCTAAATAACCTATAAGAGCCAATTATAGAAAAAAACGAGACAAAAAATTCTTTAAATATTAGCAGATAAGATGGGTATAACAAAAATGTGAAACAAAAAATAAAATAGGCAGGTACTCCGAAAAATTACATCCCATGTGTAGCATCTATGAAGAATTCTCGAATCAAGTGACTTCGAATAGACATTGCCTCCCAAATCCATTTTAAGGCTTTGAGGATGATTATTGATTAAATAATCTTTCAATAAGGATGAATACAGATAATCTTTAGGAAAAAATAGATTCAATTTTTTACAGTTCTCGATCAATTTTTGATTTTAACAAGTGAATAAACAAAAGACTCCTCTATTAATTCATGAGAGTTTATACTCTCAGCATAGCTCCTTAGTTGAATAAAATTAAAATGATGATTTTAAGGATTAAATTGATCTTGAAAGTGGAAATCAGTTTGTTTAATAGTATAATTCTAAATTTACTATAGTAATTGCAGTTAAAGATGATGGAATCACTGTATTTTTTATATATAATAGCTAAAATATAGAATCATGAATTGTGCTTAAAAAACATATTTTATTTGTCAGAAGAATTTAATCCTTTTTCTTTTTGCAGAAGATAAGGGGATTTACTGCTGTTTAAAGAATTCTCATTTTTGCTTGTTTTTGAAGTAGCTTAAGGTGAGATGTTTCGATTGATTCTATATTGAGTAAGATGATTAAATTTGATTAGTCTATTGTTATCCTATATTACTTCTCGGTATGATCTCTCAAGGGTCCTGAATTTAAGGTGTAAAACTTAGTAGTTTTATTGGAATTACTTGCAATCTTTAATTAGTTTTTGACATTGTTTGGTGTTTATTCGTTACTTTAGTATTTGATTATAAGATTACTCTGAGTAACTTCGCATTTAATTTAGAATAACTTGGACTTCAAATTTATTATTCAACATTTTTGCTAAGCCTAATATTTGATCTAATAAATTAGAATTGTCATTGTAAAAAGTATTCCTGAGGATACTCACAATAGATTAGAACAAATAAACTAATGAATGCTGTTTTTATGCTTGATTTTGACGAGTAATTGTTTATAGATGTTGAGCTTCTTTTTATTTTGCCTGCTTTTTTAAAGTGTCAAGTTGTTTCATCTGTTGTTAAAAAAGTTCTAGAGATGAATTAATTTGAGATTATAAGTGCGTATTTTTATCAGTGAGTTAGGTGATTATCACATCTTTGCTAATCAAGGATTCCTCATGCTTCTTATATTGTTGAATCATCTCGATAATCTTTGTGTTTAATTGACTCCAATTATCGTTAGACTATAGTTATTAGACTTTATATTGTATTTCTCGGCTGTTGATGATCTAATCGGTTTGGAAGTCGCGTATAGACAATCCACCATCCTTTTTATGATTCTCAAAAAGCTTATTGAGATTATTAATAATTTAAGATTTTTCGTGTAATACTTTTTTATTGTCTCGATCTACTTTAACTTTAAATTTTTAATGTTCTTGTTGAGCTGACAACACCTCTTTCTGAATCTTGTCATTTCGAGCAGTTATGGTTTGATTTAATTATCTTTATTTATTCAGATTCATCTGCAACTCCTTTATAAATTTAGTCGCATCGTTAAACTTACCCTCAATATCAGCCTTACCTCTCCGAGTTTAATTAATTTAATCTTCCAATCTATTGATTTATTCGTTGCTGGCCGTAAGTTGAAAATTTAACTTAGTGATCATTTATTTTTTTGCATTCAAAATTTATTGAAGCAAGGATACTTACTCTTGCATGCCCTCAAGACTATTTTTTAGATTCTCATCGTGATTTTTCAAATTACGAAGTTCGATTCGGATGGTGGAGAGGTCCTTGTAGACTTCCTTGTATTTACTACGATACTCACAGCATCCTTTAACAGAATTGCAAGACTCGTTAAAAAATGAGCTGATACTTTGGTCTTGGTTATCAGAAGTAAGGGAAGATAAATTCATAAATTTAAATTATTATCGTTAACAGATAACAATTAAAATTAGTCTCAGTTATCGCCACATAAATTAATTATGATCAATTGATTTGTTCTAATCCTATATTTTAGCCATTATTCTATTGATTCTGTAAAAGATAATGGTATAAATTTTAAATCATTTAATAATGGGCAATGATAATAACTGTCAGACTTTTTGCGACAACCTAACAACTGAAAATCCCAGAGAAAGATTTAGGCATCATAAAGTTGAGCCAAATCCACCCTATTTTCCAAAGTAAATTTGAAGTTAACAAGAAAAATTAATGATAAAGAATCTTTACCGCAGTAGGCAAACGCTCTCTTTAACTTAATTAAAGCAGAAATAGGAAGAGATTATAGATAAGTCTTGCCAATTGTGACTTTTCACTCTGGCTGTACTTATTAAGGAGAGTGGGTTTGTGGCGAGAGAGAAGGCAACGGCAAACAGACATTTCCTAATAACAGTTATTACGAGGGTGAATGGAAGAATAATAAAATCAGTGGGCATGGAAAGTTGATATATCCTGATGGAGATGTATATGAAGGGAAATGGGATGATAATAAAGCAAATGGATTCGGAGTTTATTTGCATCGAAATGGAGCTGTACATGAAGGCTATTGGAATAATAATCTTCAAGAGGGACACGGAATGGAAACATGGCCTGATAATAGTAAATATTAAGGTGAATACAAACATGGTAAAAAACATGGAAAGGGCCTTTATTCATGGTCGGATGGCAGCTACTATACTGGTGATTGGAACTAAAATCAGATTCATGGTTAAGGGGAGTATACATGGGGAAATAACAGAAAATATAAAGGTGAATGGCGTTGTAATAAGATGCATGGATATGGAGTGCATTCGTGGGAAGATGGCAGAAAATATGAAGGTAACTATTTTAACGACAAAAAACATGGGCATGGAAAATATTATTGGCCAGATGGACGCTGTTTTGAGGGGGAATGGATTAATGGAAAAAGATAAGGTAAGGGGAGGCTGATGAATAAAATAGGGGAAATAAGATAGGGGGTTTGGAGAGACGACAAGAGGATTCACTGGGTAGGCTAAAAATCCTAAGAGGATCCCCTAGTTGACAATGAAATCACCATACAAATTAATAATCAGCCTTAAAAAGCGGTCAAACCAACAAAGAAAATTTTCGGGCGTCAAAAAGAGTGAAAATTTATATATTTTGATCATAATTTAAATGATGGTGTATGTAACACAAATGTCAATTTAATATAACCTTTCTTATAAAAAAATGATCAAAAGTAAAATTCAATATAAAATGAGTTTTATCATTTACAAAATGGACAACCTAAGAATATGAATAATTATAATGAGCGCTATTAATCATTCAGTCATGCTTAAATCATATAATTAATTCAATTATTCATGAGCTAAGAAGACGAAAGAAAGAGTTTTATGAGCTCCCATGGCAAATAAACCAAGGAAGGTCGTTACTTAACCTACGAGGAACTGGTACTCATCGATTCAATTTAGGAGGGAGGATTTTTTCCTAAAGCAGCAAATTGTCTGTGCTACAGTTTTTTGATCGCACTTCTTTTGATATGTCTGGGTTTGGTATATACTGTTGATATCAAACAAGGCTCAGAGCGAGATGTGGTAGATAACATTATCAATATATCCACCTCTTCTGTAGAGAGTCTTTATAACCGAACGGCAGAGATACAGACGTAAATTTTTGAATCCATTAAAACCACAGGAGAAAAGAGTAGATAGTTGAAGGATTGGATTGTTGGAAAGGCTGAAAAAGTTTATGAAAAGGCAGCATAAGTCATATAGGACACATCAAAGCTAAAATAAATTCCAACAGTTCATTTGAATCAAACGACAAAGATTGTCATTGACTAGGCTGAAACGAAACAAACAAATCAAACGACGAAGACCGAGATTGGTGACGTTGTAACTGAAACAAACTCTAAATTGACTGAAACAGAAGAAACGTATTTAAAATTAACTGAAGCTGAATAAGCGTACTCTCATTAGACTGAAACAAAAGAAACACACTTTAAATCGATTGAAATAGTAAATACTTCATAATAAATACCTGCACAATCTGATGTGCCTGACATCGAAATCTAAGCTGATTAACCTTTGTTGTGATAGTGATGAGATTAATAAGCAAATATAAGAAATAGAATCAATCTTTGGGTGCCATTAATTTAGTCATTTTTTTCTTGATCTGCGAGTAGAGATACTCTTTTTCTGAAGCCTTCATTTCTGCTTCTGCCAATTTAATTTTGATGGTAATAATGGTCTGAATGTGATCGTTTTGCTCAGCTTACAGGGCTTATAACTTTATTGCTTGTGACATTTTTAGTCCTTCAATTTATTCCTTGAGGTCTGATATTTCCCTTTGTAGCAAGTTGATGCAGGCCTATTTTTGAGTTATCAATAAATACATATCATTGAAATTTTATTTTTCAATGGTCTAACGATCTTATAGGGATTGAAGCGAAGGTACAGCCCTTAAAGATCTTTCTCTTCTTTCTCTCTCCAATGATTCGGATAATATTTATACCTCTCTATGCTTTTAAACATTTGCTTCTTCAAGATTTGTTATTTTGGTATTGAGGTCTTCATGGATCCGAGCATAGTCTGCTATTGTATTTTAAAGATCCGTTTTGCTTGATTGTATGAGTACAATTTCTGCTTTGAGGATATCAATTTGCTGATTCAATTTACTTTATCTGTCTTTATTATTTTTAAGCGAGGTAATATCTTGTACAAATTATTTTTACTTATTGACAAACTATGCTTTGGATTTTTATTTTTCGTGCCTTAGCAAATTTAGTTGATTAGACAAGTCCCTTGTTTCTTTGGTATAGCGTTCCATGAGGTTAGAATTAGCTTAGCGCATGTTTTTAATTTCCTCTTTGTGTCCTTTTATGATTTAATTATTTTTTCTAGTTTATTCTTTAGCAATATCGATTTAGTGTTGCAAATGCTAAGTTTTTGTGTTCTGCAAGTTATACTTGATGGTCAAGCTATTGATGGTTGCCTATTCATCTTTAGTTATCTTTGCCATTGCAATTACCTTCTCTTTCAATTCAAGTAACGACTTCAAACTCTATTCGCTTTATTTCCTGAGTGTTTAAATTAATTTTGTTTGTTATCTGATAGTGGATTAATGCTGGTTAATCTTTGCCTGTAATTATTAAATTTTCGACACATATAAAGCTCCTTCCCTTTAACTCTATTGTGCTGCGTGTTGGAGTTCATCATTTTTAAGTTTTATCAATTTAATCTCCTCCATAATTTAATTAATTGCCAATGAGTCTTCTAACTCTTGCTTTGCTTGCTTTTACTATTTTTGAGGTTACTGATGTAAATTATTATTTTGATGGTAAAGTTCTTAGTGATTGAGATGCTAATTTGACTAAATAATTTGGTTGACATTATTAAGGTTGTCTTTTTCGAGAGAGTCAATCTTGTCGAAGAGTTAATTATTTTTTTCAATTAATGCCTTATTGCTTTATTAGAGCTATTCTATGCGAGATTTACTTTATACTTATGATCCTTTTCTCATTGTATTTTCCTACCAGATCTATTCGATATATTTCTCAAGCGATTTAATTTTTTCTTCCTGCTTCTCATTTGCAAGACTTACCTTGATGAGATCATTAACTTTCTCAGAATATTTAGACTGGAGTTCCTCTGCTTCAACCTTTTATCTGCGCCATTTTTGCTTTATATTTTCAATTTAGTCATTGGCTTGTTCCTGCGCCTCTTATAGTTTATTTTTCTCGATTATCAAAGCATTTTGTGCTAAATGAATTTATTGCTCTAAAATGGCGACCTGCGATGAATTTCTGTTGTCTTTGAGATGTTGTCTTTAAATTTACTATTCATAAATGTGAATTTGCTCCTGGGATATTCGAATTTGTTCCTATGCAGTTTGTAAATTCAAAGTTAAAGAATGATTCAGCTGCTCGATATTTGCTTCCGATTCTCTTAGCTTATTTTCAAGGTAAGAGACTCGACTTTTCTAATGCTCGAGCTAGCTTTTTGTTTGGAGAATAATTTGATTAAAATCCAAATTTCCTTTTTCCAGATCATTGATGGTTTATTCATAATCTTTGATTTTTGGTAAAAGATACTTGACTGTTTTATCAAACTCTTCAACTTTAGCCCTCATCAACTCTTCATTATGCTTGCTAACTTTTATCGCTTCTTCGGCTTTAGCCTTAAATTATTAGTATTTTAGCTTTAGCTGCTCATGCTGGTTAACTTTCTCTCTCAGGTTGATGAAAATATCCTCGTAAATTGGAATTTACTCGATCTGAAGTCCAACATCACTAAGAAAAGTAGGAGTGGGTAGTACGCGTTAGAAGGCCCTTGTTTGGTTTTTGATGGAATTAAACTGGGATCTAACTTCGGCGACCTCCTTATCTTTGTTTTCTTGGAGTTCTGTTAGTCTCATTTGTAACAGCGTATTTTGCTCTTGGTTTTCTTTAGCTTGGGTGACTAGTTTATCCATCTTGGCTTTTTCATCCTTGAGCAAATTTTTCGCTCTTTCCTAAGCCATTTTGGCATCTTTGATTTATCGATTGTGTTTTAATTCTATTTTTTTCATCTTGGCCTAGAAATTAGATATTTCTCGATCCTTTTCCATGACCTGTATCTTGTACTGCGTTATGTATGATTTACAAACTCGATGGTCTCGCCTTCCTCCTCCATTTTGTGATACAATTATATTATAACTTCAATTACAGAAGTTATCTCATGATCTAAATTAGATAGGCGATTAACAATTAAAATACTCTAAAATTACTTTAGAATCAAAATTATAAGTCATAAGGAATAAAGAATGACTGTAAATTTTGATTGATGATGAAGGCTTTTTAGAATAAGATAATGGCAATAACAGGATTATCATTTTTATAAGTGAGGTTATACTCATTGACTACTATCAAGTTGTCTCTATATAATGTAATGAACAATAATCAAAATTTCCCTTTCCAAAGCGAATCTTTGGAGATGACTGTAACTTCATTCTAGTCTATGGTGAACAACCTTTCAGGCCGCATCCGCAAGATGAAGCTAAGACTGCAGTTCAAGACATAGCAGCAAAAGGCAGATTTTTAATTGGCCCTAAAGCGACACCAAGATAGAGACGAAGAGGAAATATCCCTCAGTGATGACGAAGAACACATCTAAGAATCCATACAGCTGAATGAGACTATCCTAAGTCGAGAAGCGCCAAGGGATTAATGTTTTGTTATTGACTAAAGTTTTGAAATGTCCATTCTACTGCGAGAAAGGTTCATGAATCGCCTCAACGACATAGGTTTGCGTCTCAGTGTAAAGTTCATGGTCATTCCGGAAAAAGTAAAAATTCTGAGTGGTTCTTCAGAGCGTATAGCTGATGCTGAGGATGAATATCGAGAAATTAGGAACAATATCCGATTCTAAAATTTTACTGAGCTTTCAAAAGAGGTTTACCAATCACGACTCTATAAACAGAAGCTTAGATAGAGCCATGTAGAACTCATTCAAATATTGAGAAAGTACTATATTTGGTATTAGTCACACAAAACCCAACCAGATTAATTAATTACAGAAGTTTTCCACAACACTAAACATAAGATTTATTCTCTCACTCCTTTTGAATATGGTCGAGATCAGAATATGGTCGCTGGTCAAGCCACAGTTGTCCACGGTCAATTAGATCGTGTCAGAGGGTAAGAGCGCACCACTAACACATTAATTACTGATGTGCGTGCTCAACTATTTTAAAAGTATATTTCATCCAGTTTAAACTAACTAGAAAATAGACTCGATAGGCAAGTGGAGCTAAGCGAAGATCGAAGGAGTCTTCTCCTTCACTTGGATGCGGATGAACAATTATAGATTCAGCGTAAAACCATTGAAGAGCAATACTCACCCTTTAAATTTATCTTTTTAGCCTTTCCAAAATAGGTTGACCCAGCCCAACTCAAAGAGTTGCTGCGTAAAACTCAGGAATAACCCAGTTTCAAGAAATCAAAAGATAAAATCCGTACAAAAATCAATACTCGTTATTGCTTGGTGTGGTAGATTAAAGATAATTTGGTATGTGTGGCTTACTGGAGTGGATAAAATAATATTTCGCCCGAAGATATTGAAAAACACCCTTTAATAAATTTTGTTAGATCAATTCCCTAAGAAATGTATAATTTCAAGCTGGCAGTGCAAGAGATGCTCGCACAGCCTGAAGATGAAGATTGGTGTTCCAGATTCATCTTTGAAAAGAACTACACTGAAAGGGTCACCTTCATAGGACCTAAAAACCAGACAGCTAACCGTTACTAGGAAATGTTTAAGCTTTACCTAGCAGGCAAGTTCACTACAGAATATCTCACCAAAAACAAAGCAGAGGAGAGTAAACAGGAAGCAAGCTAAGCAACTGTAGACATCGTAGATATGAGTAGACCTGCCAACTAGACTTCCCTAATGATGTCAAACGTTTTGGATGTCACAGTCAACAAGCAGCAGGCAGAATAAAAAAATGACTCAGTTATTCTTCCGAATTAACTTGTGGCCACAGTTAACTTTAGATTTTAAAACTATACCTTCCTTTTCAGGGAACCAGCAGAAGATCAAGCCAAGAAGTACAGCTCAGATCTGGACAAAATATAAATTATGAAGAGATCCTCTAATCCTGATAACTTTGAAAATGCCATCAAGCAGGCGACATCTTATCGGTATCGATACACCAAAGTTAGAATCCCAGCCAAGTATAAATGGAATTTGCAAGAAGTGGTTATTTAGCTGCTGAAATAGCATCCAGAGTGGAAAACCTATGATCGATGGGTGTCTGTCTTTGCAGGAGGAAAATAATGCAAACAAGTCGAAGGTCTATTTCAGAAAGGTGAACGTGTGCGAGTCTATAAAGTGGAAAAGAATAACAGCATGTTGGAAGGCTACCTTTTATTGACCAACCTTCTGTTTTTACTCGCAGAAGGGACTTCCTAATTACCATTCGGACAATATGAAATCACCAGCTTTATCAAGCGGGTTGCTAATTGATCTATCCCATCTATGCAGCTGAATAAAGGCAATTGTATTAATATTCTAAAAAATGATAAATAGAATTATTATCTTATCCTTTTATGTTATTTATGCTATGAATATGTTTCCTATCATTGTCATAGTGCATTAAAAGGTCCATATTTGTTGATAATCTACATGCTGAAAGAAGAAGTCGATTACAAAACTCTCTATCGTGAATACGGTTATCGCAACATCATATTGATCATCTTCAGTATCCTAGCCTTTGTAAATGGTATGTGCTGGGTGGTTGCAACTCCCATCTCTGTGCCAGTGGCTCGTGGTTATGGTCAATCTGATGCAGTGGTTTCAATTATTCCCATGTGCTATATGATCACTTACGTACTTGTCAATTTCCCATCCAACTGGGTGCTTGACGTTAAGGGGATTAAAAAGGGAGTAGTCGTAGGAGCTGTTTTTACAGCTGTTGGTGCAGGTTTTAGATGTCTGATTACTACACATTTTGCATTTGTGATATTGGGACAGATCCTATGTGCGATAGGACAGCCTTTCATACTGAACGCACCGACAAAAATAGCAGTTCGATGGTTCCTGCCCAAAAATGTAATTCTAGTATAATATAGCGCTCACTGGCTTTAGCTATCCTTTCAGTAGCTAATATAATCGGAACAGCAGTAGGTTTCTTGCTGCCACCTCTTTTCGTGGACGCTGATTCCAGCGATTCAATGATTCAAGTCCAATTCTCAACTTTACTTCTTTTTTAATTTTTAGTCACACTGGTTCCCCTAACTTTAGTTTTGCTATGGTTTCAAGAAAAACCACTAACTCCAGTGAGTGTAGGTTCAACAGTACAGAATATTGAATACTTCACAGCAATCAAGCAACTTTTTAGAGATAAGAGGTTTTTGGCACTAGCATATGCATTTGGTACAGTAATGGGCTCTTTTTGCATATATGGTTCAATAATGGATAACATTCTTGATTGCTACGGCTTCACACCTGATGAGGTAAGCTATTTGGCTGCCATTATGATGATTACTGGAATTCTTAGTGCAGGCGGTTTCGGTGCATACATCTAAAAAACTCTTAAGTACCGTCCTGTCTTCATTCTCTTAGCTGTGGTCGGTATTTTACAATGTGTAGGAATTCCTTTAATGCTAATAGAAATAGGACACAGCTTTGCCTTGGGTGCTATTCTCGTACTGCTGCAAGGAATAGTTTTTATACCTCTTATGCCCTTATCGTTTGACTACGGTTGCGATATTCTCTTTCCAGCTGGAGAAGCGCAAATTACAGGATGTCTTATGACCTCAGGCAACTTTCTAGGAGTTCTTTTTGTAAGTAAATCATAATATAGATTCTTATTGCTCAACAAGGATATGGATTAGGTCGGTCTGGTAATACAGATGAGTAAAACCAGCGCGCTTCTTTGCTGACTGTGATCACAGTGGGAGTGCTAACAGTAACAGGGATGGTGTTATATCTAACGTTTAACAGCGAACTGAAGAGATCTAAAATGGAGAAGGAGGGCACTCTGTTGTTAGAGTAGGTGAACTAAGAATGATTAATATTGAAGTTTATTCTCATTGCAAATTTGAGAAGTCATATGCTACTTTCATGAATATTTGCAAACGAATAGATAATCAAATAATTTGAATATGATGGTTAGTAAATAAACAATAGGATATTTTTCCTCATACCTGACACAATATTACTTATTTTTTTAACTTTTATGTTATTTCTATTTTATTTTTACTAAACTACTTACAACCTATCATCGAAATATGAACGAATCGAAACAATTTAATCCTTTAAATCACCATTTTATCAAACATAGCATTGCCTCACAATCACATTAACGATGAGTTCTACTTTCATATCTCAATCTTTCCATGTAAGACAAACATAAACAGCTCATATTTTAAAGTCAATTACTAAGAAATAATAAAGTGCTCCTCCAACAACAAGAAGTAATTATAATTCACAGCTTATTTTAGGTCAATTCGTTACTTTTCTTAAAATTTAAAAAAATCCAAATTATCAAAAAGAGAGTCAATGCTTAAATCCAACCTATTCAATAATGATAATTATTAAAAAAAAGGATAAACATCAAGACGTTGTCAGTTGAGGGGCATCGTCATCAGTAAGTGTTGGAGGGGGAAGGAAAAAGGTACTAAGATATATAAATAGATACAGAGAAGAAGCAGGGGCGGCCTTTCCGGCCCCGCCGGGGGCCGGGCGAATGCTTATGAATTCTGATGATGATGGGCTTTGCTGTTGGAAGCCCAACACCATCAGAATTACCATGTTAATAATAGTTCATTTATTTTTATTAGAATCGAGAATGACTCCAAATTTCAACTCACTTTCAGAGACAGTATAATAAATCAACAAACTGGAAAACAGCGGAAAAGTCAAGAATAATATCCAACTATGAACTAAGCTGATATATTTACATAATAATCATCTGATTGGACATGATTGTTTGTTATTGATTTATTTTTCTTCATGATAAATTATTAAGTCTTTTCAATAAATAAATACTCAAATCAACGAAATTTCGACCGTACGGTATTTTGTTGTGAATACTGTAATTAATTATTGGCTTCAGGCATGTTGTATTGAATCCACTTGAGTATCTTTTCATTTTTTTCCATGCATTGTCTATTGCTGCATGAACACACCATTCTTTTCAAAATACTTTTGATATCTAAAACAAAATCCTTGGCTATAGCGATATCGAGATGATTGCGACTAAGGGAATATATTTTGGTTAACATTGTAAAGGCTTTGTCCATATATTTTAACCTCTAAATAATTGCTATATCTATTATTTCGATAACTATTGGTAAAATTTTAGGCAACTCTTTTTGACTGTATTTGACTGAGTTGGCATCTAGAAGTTCAATAATTTTAACATAATACACTTCACATAATTTCCTAAACTCCTCTAAATTCGAGCACGATTTGCAGTAGATATAGCCTTTTCTATAAACTTAAATCATGGTTGATCTGATTTCAACTGGATCTTCTTAAAGCAATCTCTTTTACCAAAAGAGAAATTCTTATTTTAGACTCGTGTAGATGCAAATGGAAAGTACACTTTGGAAAAGGTGAGATGTAAAGTTTTTAATTTATAACTGAAAAACCTTGTTTTTTCGATTCTTTACTATTACAGACAATGCATAACGATAATACTCAAGAGCTTTAAAATCTCCCTTTAAATAGAAGCAACATTCACCGACCCTCGTGCAACTTGTAATCAACTAATACAAATAAACAGATGGTTGAGGTCGTATCAGGTCAAATAATCGTAGAAAATATTTCAGAGCCTTATCCAAACGATGTATTAAGAAACACTACTCGCCTAAATTAAATAGAGGTCCGTATATCTAATGAAGGCGGCAGTGATTGGAAATTAATTTATATATTCGTTATTATTAAATTTGGAGTTACTTTGGAAAAGGTTAAGACAGATCCTGGACTGTGGGAGGCGCAGGTATCAAAGGATTAAGATATTACATCTATTTAGCTGATATTGGATTCCGAGAGATTTATTCACCGATTTATTTAGCATCATTAGTTGGCATCACTAATGTATCTTGGTCTTACACACTTTAAGTAGGAATGGATAACTTTTCTAGTATTTTTACATCATTCTGTTAATCTTAAATTTATTTCGAATATATTCCTCTCAGCGCATCGCATCTTTCCTTATTAAATTGAAACTCAATGCTACCTGAACTGGTAATCTTAATTTGATTTTAATTGCAGCTTATTATTTCATTGAAAAAATCCTCAGTTGAAATAAAATACTATCTGATTTTGGAAGGCAATTGATCATAGTCGTATTAAAGATAAAATCTTGATAAATGATGTTACCTCGATCCCACATATATTGTGAGGTTGTCTTTATTTGGACTAAATTAAATATTTGTCTCATATCCCGAATTCTGAAAATGAATATGTCTATTGATGTGTGTACTTTCAATATCTTTTCTCTATTTATTCTTTGAATGTAAAGTATTTTGATCTATAAAAAGTTTAATTTCAAAGGTTTAATTCCACTCATTGATGGAGGGTTCCTCTTCAAATTGGTCATCGTAAATTGATAAATTGATGTCTTTAAATTTTTAATAGACTTAGCTCATGGATAATCTATTTAATGGATCCTTTATTAACATTTCTTTTATCAGTGATCTAATGTTTTTGTTTGGCAGTTTTTTCATAAAATAAAGGGAGGCTAAATCAGTATAATTGTTGTTTCTAAATGTTGCTTCTAGAGATAGGCCACTGATTAGTTCGAAAAAAATCATGCCCAACGACCAAACATCTGCCTTTCCATCATAAGCATTTATTTCCTTAATTTAAGGTGCAGTATAGCGAGTGAAACGAGTAAGACGCTGCTATAGTGATTGATCCCTTTTGCGCTGAAACATTTCTATTTAGAGGGGCAACTATAGTGTCAGTTTATACTCGTTTTCTTTATTTTTAATTGCTTATGGAGTTATTTTTGCATGAATTATGGACAAAGAGTGCATTTGTTTAATTCCCTCGATCAGGTTGAGCAAGATTTTTTTCAGCCTGTCAGACTCCATTTTCTCCTGTCCCCCAACGAAATCCATCAAACTTCCGGATTAAAACTACTACCCAACCATGATAAGGATATACTAATTTCCCTTTCTCTTGATAGAGCACTCCTTTATTGTTTCGATACTGCTTTGTTTGATTTGTTAATATTTCTTGCATCGTTTTAGTAGCTTTTGGCTTTTAATTTCATAATTAAGCTAGCTGGCAATAATCTTGAGAGGGTAGATTCGGCGAATTAACTCTGAATTTTTATCGAAGTCTTTCTTAACAGTGAATCGAGGGTTAGAGTTTAGAAGAGTGGTTTAATCGTTGCTCATTTGAATAAGTTTTGGAGGCATGGTAAATAACGGGGTTTTATACTTAATTCTAAAACATATGGATGTATTATGAAATCAAATTTAATAAACCAACTTGATTAGATATTGCTATAAAATTAATAAATTGAAAAGGACTGGTTTTGAAAATAGACTTTCATTATATAAAAATTGATAAGCATTGAATATGTATCTTATTTTAACTTTCTTCAATTATTATACTTCCGAACAAAATTACTGATGAAACTGTCACTATCTTATAACAACATATATTTAATTAACTTGATCAATGTAAACGACAAACCAATCAACCCAAGTGCAGATCATAGAGTTTTAAATAATACCATTTTATCTTATCCTTATTCACAAATATATACATTTATAATGGGAGCTATTGCAAATTATTATAAATTCATAAAAGACAGTTTGGACATTCTTAATCACTTCATTTTATCGCAGCCATTTTTTATATTCTTTGTCCCACCAGTATTAGATCAGTCAAGTGACTACTCCACTCTTGATAGCTTTTGGCAAGACGTAGGAGGCGTCTCATGAAGCCAGCTGCGCATCGGCAAAAATCAAATTAAGTTGTACACCCTGCCAATGTTGCAATTAATTCATCCTTTTCTAAATCTTTGTTACTGCTCTGTATTTATAATTTTCTTTCTCCTGATGACAAATTATCGGGACTTTAAATTGTTATTATCAGTCTTTAGTACTTTTGCAGTAAATATTGAAATTTGATCTGCAGGAAGTGAGGGAGAAAAGTGAGATTTAGCTTGGCAACTCTCCTTAGGGTATCAATAAAAGACGATTAAGAGCTCATTTTATTCTGATTTTGATTAGACTTTCCCTTTTTTCCAAAAGAAAAGGTATCCTCAACCTGAGGCTGCTTATTTTATTTCTAATGTCCTCTCTCCTTGACTGTTGCCTCAAAAAGAGAATTTGTCTTTGGGCGATTAATATCAATCACTGTTTTGCATCTATCCATCCGCCGAATTAAATTTTTGTTCTACTATTTTTCCTTAAGTGGGCGGTTCTCTGCTTTTTTACTCTTTGAACATCTCTTTGGAATGATTTTGCTGACTTGTTTGGTGGAGGTGAGATTTGAATCAAAGATGGACATTTTTGGTGCAATCTTCTTTCGAGTGATCGATAATTCCTAAATGAACGTCTTTAGTTCTTTGCAGCTCGGTCTGTCAATGCTATTTTTATTGAGGCATTGCATTATGGTGGCTGTAATTGACTTGGAGCACTTCAGTTGTGCATTTCTCAAGTAATTATTTTTAATTTTTTCCATGAGCTATTTCTCAGTTGCAGCTTGAAAGGGAGTATAACCTGATAGAAGCTCATACCAAATAACTCCGAGAGCAAAGATGTCTGATTTTTAAGAGTATACCTTTTAGGCTAATGCTTCATAAGGCATATAAAGAGGAGAACCTACGCTGCTTTTCATAAGTTTTATGTTACTTGCTTCAACTGCAAATCCAAAATCAGCTATTTTGGCAACTCCATCCTTTAAAAAAATATTTTCCGGTTTAAGATCTCGATGAAGAATTTGCTTTTCATGCAAATACGAACACCCTTCGATAACTTGCCTCATTATATCAATGCTCTCTTGTTCATTATAGTTTTTCTTGGCCTGTAACTGCTAATAAAGGGTGCCGCCCTCACAATACTATGTCACGATCATCATTTGTTGTGAAAGTTATGACTTATAAAATTTTAGGATGTTGGGATGATCTAATCTGCTGATAATGCTGATTTCATTATCAATGAGTTGTTTGCCCGAAGGAAGACTGTAAAATTTATTGGATATGATTTTAACGCAAAGAGGAAGGCCATTGGCGGTAACAGCCTTATAAACTTGCGCTGTGTAACCTTCTCCGACCTTCTTTTAAAGGGAATAAGTGTGGTTATTGACTTAAATTTTGACCATGTTGATTTGTGTGTTTTCAGCAAATGTATATTCTATTGGAAGAAATGCATAGATTACAGATGTTTTATAGGAATATTCAAAATGCTTTGGGCAAACGAAATAGTACAATAGACCAAGTTGAAAATATATAAATCAGGAATATCAAACCCAAAATCAGGACTATGTAAACATTAGGACAAATTCAAAAATTATTTAAATTTCAAATCACAACATCATTCTTAGTATTGTCAGTTGGATGGGAAAATAAATAAAATACATATTTTATTTATCAGACAACAAAATACAACTTCATTACGAGTATTATTATTTGATTGGTGAAATTCGAGGATATGAAGATACAAATGAATTTTTTATTTAGCATTTTTTAATTATATTAGTAACTTACCCATATGCATATTTCAAGCAAAAAATACCGTTTGGCTGAGTTGAAGAAAGAAAATGTTGAAGAAAGTGCGAAGGTTCTGGCCCATTCCTTTCTCCACCACAACAAAATATGGAAAAATTATCAACCGACATAGGCAGAAGTATTTGATTTCATGGTTCGTAAAACCATTGAAATGGTCGATACTCAGAATGGCCTCATTGAACGAGGAGTTCTATCCTCCTACATCAATTACGTACGCATGTGGATCTATTTAGATTTATTTGGACCAAAATGACGTCATTGTAGGTGTTTGCGTTAATTATTAATTGGAACATTATCTCAACACACTGAAGAGTACTGTTGCCTTACATCATTTCAACACATTAGAAAAGATCGGTTTAGAGCTGGAGAAAAGCATTAAAAAGGAGGATATTGTACCAGGAAAGTGTCTATACGGAATGTTCGCATCTGTGACTGATTAACTGATAGGCAGTAGGGTAGCCTTATTATTTTTTTATGACATAGCAGTCCATTGCAAAATCCACGGGTTTAAATATATGTATGGGAGATGCTCGAACATTAGATCATTCAATCTTTTCATGAAGTTGGGCGGATAGATGACAGCTAAAATGAAAGTTAAAGACTAAAATAATGAATTCACCATTTCATTTGTCAAGGTCCCAATTTATTTAATAAATGAGCTTTAGTAGAAAATTCTTAGTCATGTCAACGCCAAATTGTGATGAATAAGGAAATGATGGCAAATGTCATCCCTATTATAAGTTTTTTAACAATTATTAATAAACTTATCAATATGAACACAAAAAGTTACCCTGAGAGTGAAAATAATAGTCTGTTTGGGTTTTTTGTAATTTGAATATTTTTATATTATGGTATAATATGGGCAGTCTAAAATGGCACAGCCAATTAGTTTGTATAATATTTATCAATAATTAGATGGCCAAATCCAAATCCAAAAAATAAAAGCCTGTTAAATAAGACAAAGTCAAATCAAAATCTAAGGATATTGTCAAGTTAAAAGATTCCCCGCCCATCAAACTCAATTCTCGCAATCGCAACAAAAAAACATCTCTAAAAAGTAAAATTTAGGAACAGCCTAAAATATAGCATGATTATAGTCTTGATTGTCAGGCTAGTACCTATAAGATTAAACTTCATCAGACATATGAAATTCAATAGAATCACCCCCTCTATAAATCAATCAAAAGTCTCTTCGCTCTGTTCTTGCAGAAGGAAGATCGCCGAGAGCATCAAGTTCATCAAGTGATACCCTATTCAAATTTTCCGTCTTTCTAATTTAAGCTTAAAGAAGAGGATCCTCAGGAGCAAAAATGCAGTATCTGTCAATTCTAATTCTAAGATAAAGGAGATTATTAGGATGAACTTGCAAATGAATCTGATGAAGACGTAATCAGTCTAAAGTGTAGTCATCTTATTCATAAATCCTGCTTTAAAATGTTGAAGGGTGAAAAGGACTGGATTAAATGCCCAGTATGTTCTACGATATTTGGAGTCATGATAGGTGATCAACCACCAGGCACTATGACTTGGACAGTGTATAAGGATATGCATTGCGATGGATATCCTGATGTCGGAACAATATACATAACGTATTCCATGCATGCAGGAAAGAGGGGAGCCATTGTTTTTCCTGGAACAGGTAGAAATGCATATCTCCCTGATAATAAATAGGGAAATGAGCTTCTTCTTCTCTTGAACTAAGCCTTCAATCGCAAGCTGATTTTCACAGTAGGTCGTAGTGTAACGACTGGGCACGATAATCGAATTGTTTGGAATGGAATTCATCACAAAACAAACTTAAGTGGGGGTTCTGCTTACTTCGGTTACCCTGATGATACGTACTTTCAGCGGTTACGACTCGAACTGGCAGCTAAAGGAATCCAGTGATGTTTATTGATTAATACTATATGCTCTTAGTATCTCATAATGTAATCAAATGAAATTACATGATTTTTGTTGGTAGTATGACCTCATAGATATAATAAAATCAAGATGGCTCTGAAAGTTGCTTCTGCTTTTGACAAGATGGCACCATATCTCAAGGAGAAGGGAGCTGAGGTCGTCAAAAAGGTGGGATTTGTCTATCACTTTGAAATTGCCCCTGCTAAGGGACAGGAGCCAGTGGTTTGGACTGTTGATCTTAAGAATGGATCAGGATCAATTAAAAATTCAAAGGAAGGTAAAGCTGATGCTACTTTTGCCTTAGTGGACTAAGATGCAGTAAACCTCTTCACCGGCAAGCTTAACCCTCAGACTGCCTTCATGCAGGGCAAGATGAAAATTAAAGGAAACATGCAAGCAGCCATGAAATTCACTCCCGACCTTTTCCCTAAGGGGTCTCTCTGATTGTTCAAACAATTTGCGCACCTTATCTTTTGTATAAACAGAACTAATAAAAGCCCCAATTGTCAATATAAATATCCTGATGATAAAAGATGAGAAATATCTTATTTTGAATAAAATGAATTTGTAAACGATTTTAACTAAAACTGTTAATATATTTATTGAATATAAATAATGAAGAAATGCAAGATAATAAAAATGATCAGATTTGAGTTGGCTGCTCAAAAGAGGATGCTGATACTCTTTTCGACAAATCTAATGGATTATTGTCCGGTTTCTAATATATTTTGATGGTTGAAACGCTATAATGATAATAGATTAATAGAACATTATGATGACTATTATTATTATTATTATTAATAGTAGGATAAAGTAAAATCGACTTAAAATTAATAAACAAACCTATTTTCAACTATTGATCTCAATAAAGGCAAATGTTTTACTTTTTATAAACCTTATCTCAGTATTTTATAAAGCCCAATTTATTATTCAAAAGTATATCTGAGCGTTTCATAATTCTTGCATTATCATCGGTGTTAATTTGCGTAGACCTTACTTTTATACTTCTCACTCGATTTTCAGGAGGACAAACTTTATTCTTGCTCGCTTTTTAAACTCTTGCTTATGAATTGAATTTCTATAAATATTAAATAGAAGAAATGTAAAAGTAGACAAGAAAAATGCAGGGAAGCCATACCTAAAGACAGATGAATCTAAGGGCTGGAAATAAACAGATATCTCCCTCAAAAATGAAATTTACCATTTTTTAGTTTAATATAGCGGAATAAACTTCCCTTCTTCCTTTTATTTCTCGCCAAAATATAGGTGCTGGACTGAATTAAGTCCCTCAAAAGTGTAAAATATTCAAAACACCCTGCAAATTTTCAAAGTACAGGTGTTACGTGAATCAACTCAAAAGTTTAAAAATGCAACCTAAATTGGGGAATACTGGCACATGCTAATTATTTCGCATCAAACCACTAAAAGGAATGAAGACTCTTGCCAGCTACTTGCAGGACCATAAAACAAATTTAGCAAATTCCAATTCCAGTTCACAGTTATCACACAGATAGCAATTTATTTTATCAAGCGCTGCCACTCTGTTTAGTCAAGTCAATGGATAATCAACTAATAGGAATGCCAAACTTATCAGCATGAACTTTATTAAAAATGTTCTTGGAGAGGAAGGCACAAGAAAATAAAATATGACCCTAGAAGAACAAAACTTGTCGACGTTTCAAGGGAAATTGTAACTTTATCACCTTTCTATTAAAATAAACTGCTAATTTCACGGTCTTCCTTTTTACAAAATGGAAAACTATTCTCCATAAGCAGCAATCTATAAATTGGATCATGGTAATAATAGTAAATTAATCCGAAAAATCATGAATAATCGCTGGTGGTGGCGATAGCAGAAATTTGAAGAAACTACCACAAAAGTTACGTCCAATTTTACTTGGTCTCAACTTAAGATGAAGCAATATTTTGGGGCTTAAATCCATTTCAACCTTCCACAAAAAACAAAAGTAAAAAATAAATACTCCTAGGCCAAGTTGATTGCAGGACACGGATAAAACCTGTCAAAGTAGCAAAGATTATAGTACATTAAAAATCAAAAATTTCATAATCACTTTGAACATAACTAATTGCTGAGCAATAATTTAGCACGGTATTATCTATTGCAAGGATTCTATAAAAAATCTGAGCAAGCAATGAAATAGATGACATTAACGTGCTTTCACGTGTAAAAAATTGGAGACTAGCAGTGGCAAGAATTCACAAATTATTACTTTAGTGACAAACAAGAAAAATAAGAAAACAATATGTGGATTTTGAAACCAATCATAGGTAAAAAAAGCTGTAGGATTTGTCGCAATTATAATTAAATTTAGAATTATTTAAAGGAAGAAGATAATATTCATTGCTCCTTTCTGCTGCAGAAGTATATTTCTCATCCCTTCCTCTTCAAAGGAAGAAAATTTGGAGTATATTGCTATCTTCTACTCACTCGCCTCGGCAATAGTATGAAAGCCCATCTTTATTAGCAAGGCTATATTGGGACCACAAGCGAACTCTATAATCCAAATATCGTTGACAATCTCTTCATACATTATTCTAGTGCATATGTACAAGTCCAGCATAATGAATTTGGTCTTTATGAGCCTGGAAATAAATTGGAATTTTAAGCGTTCTAGCAATATCTAAACTTAACATATCAAGGAAGCTATAGCTTATATGATATGGCCCTGCCTAAAATTAAGAAGATAGCTGCCCATTTATCTGAGTCAGTTTGCCATTTACTTGGGTCAAGCAGTCCTCATTTTTAATTATTTTAGCTATAATTTGTCATGGATTCGGAGTTTAATCCTTGGCTTACAAACGTCTCAACAAATCCTTGCCTTTAAATTCTGTGTCCGACGATGGAGAAGGTGATTCCCAGATTGATTGATCATACTTTTAAGTTGACCATAGATTTGCTGTTTCCTCCTCCTACTCAATGGCCAATCAGCAAAAGGCACCTTCTCTCTGCCAAAATCTATTAAAATGACTTTTGTTTGATATTCAATCAGCAATCAGCTAGTACAGAGCAGCAAGCGAATTAAAAAATGTTAATCAGTTAGTTCTAAGAGGATACCCATACATACGAAGACGATTAGTTAGATTACTTGACCTTACGCATGGATACTTCATGAAAAATACTGATATTTATTTATTTTTCCATTTCTATATTCGTAAAATCATACAGGAAATTATAGAACACCATTAAATTCAATTAATAGTAAATAGTTGACAGTTCATAAATCCAAAGAATGGACGGTTTAAATAGGTACCAAAGATCATTGCTTTTTAGAAACTTGTTTGGCTCTTTTGATGGTCTTAATTTCCTCGAGAAGGAAGGCACGGATGATTCTTGATTTAACGCATCCGCCACAAAGAACACCTCCGTATGGTCTAGAGATGGTTTTGTCCTTGTGAGACAACTTTTTGTAATGGTAAGGTCTGAGCTGAGCAATTCCGTTGATTCTCTTTCCGCAGTCACAGCTGTCATGGGGAGCTCTCGGTCCATGTCCTCGTTTGTGGACGTATTGAACAACGACTTTTGATCCTGGTGTTCTAACTTTTCTGACTTTGTTGGATTTGGTGTTGTAACTGAGTCTTCTCCTGTATGTGATTCTTTGGACCATTTGTGGTGATGATTAATTAATATTATATTAAATATGTCAATTAAATATGTTGACAGACAGGGATTAAATTCACTCCGGCAGATTATTCGAATGTATGAGTTTATTTATATCCACAATTAAGAGCAAATATACTTGTTGAGTTTAGAATACAAAAATCTGTTGTTTTAA
>Ga0302280_1000528_pt1 | contig 33954 bp, 25 predicted proteins | sample III_Fen_E1_1_FD_198771 | JGI IMG/M metagenome (GOLD analysis project Ga0302280, IMG submission 198771) | Peat permafrost microbial communities from Stordalen Mire near Abisko, Sweden - III_Fen_E1_1 | ecosystem: Environmental > Terrestrial > Soil > Wetlands > Permafrost | place: Sweden: Abisko... | reverse complement strand
CCTGAACAAAGAGAAGAAGTTTAACCTGAACAAAGAGAACAAGTTTAACCTGAACAAAGAGAAGAAGTTTAACCTGGACAAAAAGAACAAATTTAAGTATAACAAAGAGAACAAGTTTAACCTGAAAAAAGAGAAGAAGTTTAACCTGAACAAAGAGAAGAAGTTTAATCCGGACAAAGAGAATACGTTTAACCTGAACAAAAAGAACAAGTTTAAGTAGAACAAAGAGAATAAGTTTAATCCGAACAAAGAGAACAAGTTTACGTTGAACAAAGAGAACAAGTTTAACCTGAACAAAGAGAACAAGTTTAAGTTTAATTAAGAGAACAAGTTTAACCTGGACAAAGAGAAGAAGTTTAACCTGAACAAAGAGAACAAGTTTAACCTGAACAAAGAGAACAAGTTTAACCTGAACAAAGAGAACAAGTTTAAGTTGTACAAAGAGAAGAAGTTTAAGTTGAACAAAGAGAACAAGTTTAACCGGAACAAAGAGAACAAGTTTAAGTTGAACAAAGAGAACAACTTTAAGTTTAATAAAGAGAACAAGTTTAACCTGAACAAAGATAATAAGTTTAACCTGAACAAAGAGAAGAAGTTTAACCTGAACAAAGAGAACAACTTTAACCTGAACAAAGAGAACAAGTTCAAGTATAACAAAGAGAACAAGTTTATCCTGAACAAAGAGAACAAGTTTACGTTGAACAAAGAGAAGAAGTTTAAACTGGACAAAGAGAAGAAGTTTAACCTGAACAAAGAGAACCATTTTAAGTTTAATAAAAATAATAAGCTTAAATTTATCAAACAAAATACCCTCAATCTAAGCAAACATAGCCATCTAATTTTCTTTCATCTTAACTTCCGCCAGACTTTAATCACTTCTAACATCATTTTTCATTTTACAAATCCTAACGAGAATACTAAAAATCCTAATAAATTTAACCTTCTTCTTCATCAATGGCAGTTAAATCTTCTACGCATCACAATGAAAAACCATTTTCTTCGAATCCTCCTTGATTATTCTTTAGATTTTATTTTATTTCTTGGATATCATATTTTTTATAATTTATTCTTTTTCTGTTGTTATATTAATAATATTTAGCAAAATACACTATTCATAAAATCAATAGATATTTAGTTATGAGAAGCTTCTTCAACAATTTTAAATCCAACTTTAACCACTATGTGGGAACTCCCTTTCTAAAGTATTTGGCAACACCCACAGGCAAAATAACTCTCATAAATTCTCTCTTACTAGTACACCTGCTTTCATTTAGATATCATGGAACATTAAGGGAGTTTCTGAGAGTTTTTTGGTTAATCACTTCTCTTTTGAAAGAAAGAACATCCGTGATTATCGATTGTACACTTTATTCACTTATGCTTTTTCTCATTTTTCAACATTGCATTTTGGTATTTAGTCGGTTATTCAGCAATCGACATGCTTGCTTTACACATAACAGGAAAACAAATTGCATAAAGATACGGAGGTAGATATGTATGGGGACTATATTTAGCTGGCGCTTTAGCAGGATCCCTTGCTATGAACTATTTAATGCCCTACGATACAATTCCAGTACCAAAAGTAGGGGCTGACCCCTCGATTTCTGCATTTGTATCGTTTATAATAATGCAAAATCCATCGACAACTCTCTTTAATTTTATTATCCCTTTTAAATCCTGGATGCTTCTTATTTGTGCAACTATGTTTTTCATAGTATCTGATTCCAGCTGCAAAAACTTAGGAGGACTGACAGCTGGAGTTGGTTTAGGTTTGTTAAAAAAGCGATTTCTGATATGATATATTTATGCTTTAACGTCCCAGTTAAAACTACAGATAGCATATAACTTAGAAAAGCCTTTTATTAAATATGAATTGAAGCAAATCTATAGCAATTTAGAGTAAAATTTAATCAAGTCGACGAATAATATTAATTTTGCTAATTTTCTACCTGTGGTTGGGGGATATCGAGATTAACTCCCATAATATTTTACAACAATTCTACCCTTTCCTCGACTTACCTCAATTTTCCTTTAAGCTATTGATGATTTTTGTATTAACTCTCGAGTATTTGCTGAATAGATCCGTATACAAGCAGATCTGATCTTGTCCTAATAGTAACCTTTTTCTTCAACTCCTTTATAATTGTATCAAGCTTTAGCTCCACATTTTTCAATCCATGATCTAGATACTATTCTTTCAAATATCCAATATTCAATCGTAATTGCTATATTAAAGACAATTGCTACTTTGTTTAGGAAGTCAACAGATTTATTCTATTATTATATTTGCTGTATTTGTTATCGCAGGGAGTTCAGTCTGCCTCTTACATTATAAATGTTTTCAGACTATTTCTTAAAAAAGAAAGGTTTCTTCAATTGAATGCGCCAGTTGCTTCCAAAAGGCTGATTGGTCGATTGAGGTGTAAGGATATTAGTGGAATCACAATGAAGACTATAAGAAGATTTTGTATATTTCATAGAACTAATTTACAGAGAAGAAATTATACCAGCTAAATTTGCCCAAGCGGAATGTAATAAAATAAGGATCCAATAAAATATATTAAAGCTCATAATATAGTTAAGAAGGAGATCAATAAACAACAGATCATATTTTTAATTCCTCGAACAATCTCATAACTTCCTCTTCCTCTTCGTCTTCGAAACTAGAAATAACGCCAGCTTCAAATGTTTTAGTAAAGGTTTCCTGCAGATCTTCATCGAATTAATTGCCAATAATGTCTAGCTTCTTGAGGGGACACTCTTTCAGCACTTTTAGCAATCTTTTGGCGAGATCCTCATCAAGTTAAGCATAGTTGTATCCGAGTCTCTCCCATTGTCTATTAGAAGATTTCTAAATCTTAAAAACAGTACTTAAAAAGCAATTACAACTTCTTCATTTTATCCAGGGTGCAAACAATCGGACAAGTTGAGATTTCTCAGTGATAGATTTTCCTACAAAAGTAAACTGAGTTCTGTAGTCGCAGTCTTTCTCACAAAGTTGTCGTTTATATCCAGAGAGGTGACATTTTTGCAATGAATTCTCAAATGTTTAAACAGTTCCTTCAGTCCTTCCTCCTTGAGGGTATTTTGATAAACGTAGAGCTCTTCAAGCAAAGGCACATATTGCAAACTGTTCGAAATGCTCAGAATACCTGGATTTTCCATTCTGTTTCTCCCAATTGAGAAAATACGAAGATGAGGAGTTCCCTTTAATCCCTCGGCGATATGAGCCACCCCAAGTGGACCGAGTCCACAATTGCTAATCAACAGCACTTGAAGTGTAGATGCTTGCTTCAAATATTGCAATAGATTTTCAGCTCCGTACACGTTAACTGCATTATTACTGATATCGAGTCTCAAAAGTCCACTTCCCTGCAATCCTTGACTGATTGATAAGATGGACTCAGGTATCTCTAATTTACCCCTAGCTACAAAGATGTCGTTAATGTTGAGATCCTGCATATATAAACTCTTACCTTAATGTTTTTAGCTTTTTTGAGAATTCCTCCAAAGGTTTGGCAAAATTGTTTGGAATATGAATTGCCCTCGATTTTGATCGAAACAACATCCTCGATCTTGTCTTGCCCATCAGCCAAATTCTTGGCAAGTTAGCTCTCGATACTATCGATTTGTTTCTTGTAAGAGGGAATGACGATGGTGAGTGCCTTACTTGGTTGGTTCTAATTCTAGATTTTTGGCTCCATTTTATTATTACTCAACAACAATATGGATTAATTTATAACAATAATTCTCAAATAAAATAATCACTTCAAAAGACTCTATTTATTTTTGCTAATTGTGCATTAGATTTAATTAAAATTTATCGCATTGCACTGGATTTGTCTTATTACATTATTATTTTATCCAGATGAGTAAAAACAAAACTGCTCAACAGGCACAGATTAAGCCTAAGTTCGATACTAGACCCTATGAACGACCAGGACTCACTTAGAATGATATTCTGGAAATCAAGGAATCCTTTGATATGTACGATAAGGAGCACGTTGGCTCCATCAATCCCAAAGGTAAAAATCATTTCATTCAGAACTCAAAAGTGCTCTTGGAGCTTTAGGCCCAAATGCGCGCAACGAACCTATCTATCAGGTCATTTTGGATCTCGACGCATAGGGAGCAGGAAACATCACCTTTGAACAGTTCATCCACCTTCTCACTCCAAAACTTCTCGAGGATGATATCAGAGAAAACATCGATAAAATATTCAGTTTGTTCGATACAGATAAGACGGGCTTCATCAGTGTTAGAGATCTGAGGAGGTTAGCCCTATAATTAGGAGAGGATTTGACTTAATAAGATTTGCAGGATATGATCACGCGAGCAGATTTTAATAAAGATGGACTAGTATCTGCAGACGAATTTTATTAGCTGATGACGACTCGACGATGATTATCTACATTTATTTCGAAAAATGTTTACATTTACTCAAGTTAATAGTTTTATTGTATTGAACTTATCAAATATATATGTATCAAATTATTTCATTGATATACTCTCCAGATATTTTTTGACCCTTAGATCCTATAACAATTCTTTGTTTTGCATTGCAATACTTGATAACTTACTGGGATGTTTTAAGTGTTTTTTCATATTCATCCACTTGCTTGATTATTTATTAATCAAAAAATAGCCCTTGACTAAATTTTGACTTTCCCTTGTGTGTATTAATACCTACAACAGCCGATTCATTTATGGCAATAATAGGACCTCCGCTATGCCCTATCTATGCGCCTGGTATATTATGCTAAATTATATGGCCGTTAATTCTCTGGCACTGACCTGTCAATACTTACCTTCTTACTTAAATATTTTACAAATTAACCGAATTTTAAAATTATTTACTAGGATACCCAACAACAGCCAAATTAGATTTAATTAACTCATTTTTAGAGATTCCAATTTTAAGATATTATTTGCACTAAAGCTTGTCTTTAAGTAGTATCATCGCTAACTCTTATCTTAAAGGCTTTTAAGCCATCGACTTCTTTGGTCTTTGGTTCTTAAAAAAACATTTCTTCTCTGATCTATAGATCTTTGTTGATTTATTAATGCACGAAAAAGATACTCCGGGGTAAAATTCTATTTAAGTCGCATATGCGCCGTATTTTTAGTAAAAAATATTGTGACCAGCAGTCACAATTATGTTAGAGCATTTAGCAAAGGCTGTTCCATAATTAACAAAGCATATCTGTGAATTATAGATCCAGAGCGCTTTAATAAGTCCAATTGAGTCTTAGTATTTTTATAAGGAATGCCAACTTTTATTTGAAAATGTATTAGGAAGATATTGAGTTTCCTGAATCCCCTCAGCTATCTTTGGCTTCTTTTCTGGAATAGTATGTTACAATTTTGCGTCCTTATAAATGGAAAACCTTAACACTTAATGGACTTAATCCTATCTCAGAGGTTCATTGAAAATTGAATAATCTTACTCTACAGGAATGGTTTGTCCTTTTTTAATGTTTTAAATTGTCTCAGCAATGGTTTTAATCTTTAGAGCACTCTTGGTATATTTTTTTGGATTATTGGTCATATCCTTTACTATTGCCAATTATTTCTTTAGTTTTTAGAACTTCTCCCATCCGTCATTAAGTTGATTTTTAAAAGTGCCTTGCATTATTGTCTTTAGATTAAATTAATAGCTATAATATGTAAATGAACAAATGAATTAATTCCACTCATTACAGCATCCAAATATTTATAAATTTGCAAAATAAGGACAAAAGAATCAAATATGTAATGGCTTATTTTAAGATATTTTACTGAGTTATCTGCAAAAAATTGAATATAATTAAAAGTAAATAAAGAATTTGTTGTGTTTCGAACGTTCTAGAATGTTCTAGAGTTAAATATCAAAAAGTCATTATTCTTGCATAAAATAATAAGTACAAGATGAATAAATAAAAAAATGCAGAGGATTGGAAAAAGGAAGGCAACACTGCCTTCTCTGCCAAAGATTATGACAAAGCCATTCACGCTTACTCGGAAGCTATCAAGATTAATCCTAAGGAACATAGCTACTACTCTAATCGTGCCACTTCTTACTATAATATCGGAGACTATCTCAAATGCATCTCTGATTGCTAAGCAAGCATCGCAATTAAGCCCAAATTCGCTAAGGCTCTTCGAAGAAAGGGAATGGCATGCTAGCAAATCCTTAGATTTAATGAAGCCGTTAATTCTTTTAAAATTGCATTGGAGGCTGAAAAGGAAGTTGCGATTCGAAACTAACTTGAGGAAGCCGAAAGTTTAAAATCAAACTACGATAGATTTATGGTTGCTTTTGAATAGAATAATTTTACTGAAGCTCTTTCCTGCATAAATTATCTTGTGCAAAAGATAAATAATTAAAAATTGAAAGAGTTTAAGGTTGAGTGCTTGGCTAAAACGGGAGATACAATAGAGGCCATGACTTTAGTCAAGACTATTCGAGTCGGATTTGATCAACAAAGTCCAGATTTTTGGTATCTCAAAGGAATCATTGAACTTTATGGCGGTGAGAGTGCAAGAGCCAAAAAGTTTTTTGTTGAAGGGATGAGGCTAGACCCTGACCATAAAAAATGCAGACTTGCTTTGAACACCTCCAAGCATTGTTAAAAGTTAAAGTAAGAGGGTAATGAATTTATTAAGAATGCGAAGTATTAATAGGCAGAACACAAGTATACGGAGGCAATTAATTTAGATCCTTCCAACAAAAAATTAAATGCTATTATATACTCAAATAGAGCTTTGACTTTCATGAAAAGAAAGGAAACGTTCAAAGCTTTAGACGATCTTAATAAATCTCTCGAATTGAATCCTAATTACGATAAGTCACTCATCAGAAGAGCTGATCTTAATATGGAGAGGGGAGAGTACACTGCTGCCATCATGGACTATAACAAAATTCAAGAGATTGATCCCAATGCTGACCTAAGCGCCAAGATAAAGGAGGCCCAAAAAAAAGAGAAGTAATCCAAAAAGAAAGACTATTATAAGATCTTAGAAATCGATAGAAATGCAAGTGATCAGTAGATTAAAAAGGCATACAGAGGACTAGCATTAAAATATCACCCTGACAGAAATAGATCAGAAACAGAAGCTCAACAGGAAGAAACTTCCAAAAAGTTTAAGGAGGTTGCTGAAGCTTATGGTTGCTTGTCTGATCCAAAGAAAAAGCAAATGTACGATAATGGGCAAATTGACTATGATGGCGATCAGGGACAAGGATTTGGAGGTATGGGCGGTGTTGATCCCACTGAAATATTCCAAATGTTCTTTGGTGGTGGAGGCGGTATGGGCGGTATGGGAGGTATGGGCGGTATGGGTGGTATGGGTGGTATGGGTGGAATGGGTGGCGGTAATCAAAGATTTTAGTTCAGGTTTGGATGATAGTTTATCTTTATTTATGGAAAAGAGTTGTTATAAATTGTAAAATGAAAATCTGCTCAGCCGTTTCGTAAAATTTCTTCTATGAACTAATTATTTTGGCTAATGATTATATTAGTCATACTACTTCATTCTAAATTTAAATATATCTTTGGTCTATATTTAAATAGGAAAGTAAAATGAGTTAAGATAACAACTCTGAACACAAGAAAGAAGAAACATCTTAATTTAAGTATGAAGAAGTCATCAAAAATAATAAACATCCAGCCGACAGTAGCTTTTCAAATTTGAAGGAACCTTCAGCCTAAGTCAACATGAAGGAGTTTGTCTTATTCGATTAAATGATAGAATCTATCCCTGTCAAATCCTAACCTGTCAACAAATAAGTCATTGAAGAACCCCAAGTTGTTGATCCTAACCCGAAAAAAGAAGATGATCCCATTATTGAGCAGGTTGAAAAGCAATGGATTATTAAATAAGCTGAGATGCAACGTATAGGAGGAACTTATGATTTTTTCTTCAATCAAATCAGTAAATATGGAAGGCATATGGTCGCTCGCAAAGGTGTGCTCACTAGCGTTTACACTTCAATTGAGCAATGCAAGGAATCCAAGGCAAAACTTATCATCCTTCTCAAGGAGTATTTTAAAGATTATGCTTCTATTTGTGAGGATTTTCACGAGAGAAGCTATAAATATTAAATACCTCAAAGAGAAGAATCAGAAAGCATCATTGTCAATTTAAGGGTTTAACTTAAAACAGGTTTTTAGAGATTGATCAATTTGAGAAAGAGTACAGGAAACGATATGAGCAGATTGGAAAAGGTCATCAAGGAGACTGTCATAGCCAAGATTGATAAGGCTATCATACATTATTGGGGGTCTGCAGCATCATTTTTGGGCAAAGCCAAGGCCAAATCATAAACCTTTTTTGATATTGAGAAAAAGTTCATCAAGAGAATTGACAAAATTACGAAGTTATATACAAAAGGTAGATTTGGTACTGAGATCGAGGAGGATTTGTTTATTGAAATGACTAAATTCGTCAGAGAATAAAGATAACTTAGACTCGCTATTCTTGATTGGGGGAGGGAAATCTATAACTTGAGAAAAGCTGTTATGAATGCTGATTATGCACTCATATCCTAACTGTAATCCATCCTTTCAAACTACAAGAATTTCAATAACACTATTTATCAGCTACAAAAAAAGAAGTCAAACTTCATTGAAGCACTTAAATAACAAATTTAAGCCACTTATGACTTCGAAAAGCTGTGTACTCCACTCGATAATGACTATATTCTTGGCATTGTCAACTTTAGAAATAGATCATCTTTGACTTTGATCAGAGCAAAAGATTATGAATAATTTTTAACTCAGTAATACTTCGAAGATATCATTGGTGATATTTCTGAATTTTTGAAGGGAACTCTCGTAAAATCCTTTCCCCTGAAATTCTCGAATGAGGAGTTGGTGCGAACGGTTTCTGGAAACTTAATCTATTACGATAAAGAGACTCTGGAAATAATCAACAAATTTAAAGTAGTTAACACAACTGCTTAATTTGAAGGTCAAGGCTGCGTAAATTTGAATGAATTTGTAAAAGGCATTATCTTCGACAGTGAAAACAAGCAAAAAATATATTTCAAGGATGATAACAGAGCTGAATAGCTGGTCCTTTATTTGGAAACCAGCATTGGAGCTGATTTGGCTTGAATTCAATTCAATTAAGAAAATATTAACACAGTGTTTGGAATTTAAATTGAATATATATCAAAAGAAGGTTTTCATTGAAGAACTTCAATAATATGTTTAATGGCTCCCACCATTCCAATAATATCATCCATCAGCTCATTTCGATAAACTGCCTCTATCTTTAGCTTTCCATTACATTGAACACAGTCCTTACTGTAACCCTTCTTGCAATTCAGACAGTAGTTGTGCCCACATGGGATAATTGTGACAGCATTTTTCAACTCATGCCCAAAAGGACATTGAATTTGAGGAGCAATGCTGTAATAGGCATTTTGAAGGATTTACATTTTCTTTGTTAAAGTTGTAAATTTATCCTAAAAAGTTTTGAGTTTATCTTTTTCTTTGTAATTATCTCCGATGCAACTTTACAATTGTCTATTTTTATTGTTCATCTTGTCAATTTTATTATCCTTTATGGCAATTTCCTTTTATTTCTCATCATGTAGAATACTTAAGTCATTGAATTTCGATTTCAGTTCATTAAACTTGACTCTAAGACTGGATTATTACTATTCCTTTAACTTTGCTTTGGCTTAACTCTCTTTGGAGCTCATTTATAAACTTTATAGTTTATATTTATATGCATTTTATTTCAATCCTAATGCTTGTATTGTCGTACTTAATGTCTTAGCAGCCTCCTTATGCCTATTAATTTCTGCCTCAAATTTCAGTAATTTGGATGAAATTGTATTTTTTTCTTATAAATTTTTGCTGGCTTGCAAGGTAAGATCTTTAATGGTTTGTTTGAGATTGTCAATGATAGTATCCTTTGACATCAATTTTTAATTTAGAGTTAACTATTTCCCCTTGATAGCTTGCATATGTTCATTTTTTTCCTTTTGTTTTTTTACTTCTTGATCCTTTTCTGTGATTGTGACAGTTAAATTATTAATTTTCTCCTGCATAGAAGCGATTTGATCCTTTAAAGCTGTGATTGTTTTCAAATATTCGTCGATTTTGATTGTTTTAAGTTGGAGGTCTTAATTTTATTTTTAAAGCTCAGATATTCTGTTAAAATACTCCTATATTCTATATAGAAGATTATGAACTTGGAGTTCTTGAGTCTTAACATTTTGTTATTTTTGTCATTCTACTCTCTTAACAATCTATTTTTCTTGACTTCTGCCAACGTGGCTTCCCGTTCTTTGTCTAGATGCTCCTTCAGGTTGGCAAAGTTATGATTGAGTTGGTCAATGATGTCATGGTTCTTCTGAATTTCCGTATTATGCATTTCTAACTTGACGTCAATATTCTTCATTTTCTCGTTTTTGTTCTAAATATACTTTTGCATACATCCATGAAACTTGTCAAGTCAATTAGCTTTGTACTGCGTACATTTTTTAAATCTTTAGCACTGCCCATTACATCTTTATTGATGGTATAGGATTGAAACCGTTTTATATTGCGGATATCTTTGAACATAGCGACTACTGTATTTTTGCTATCTTTTCTATTATATTACATTGGTAAATAGTCTAAGGGCCATCTTAAAATACAAAATCAGCAGCAAACGCGCTTACTATTGCCAGATCTTTCACTTGACTCTAATGTTCGAGATGGGTTGGTTTGGATGGGAATCTCAGAGTTCAATATTTTGTTTTTAATTTCCTTGGCCATGAAGTTAAACATATCAGTTATGTTCTTATTATCCTTTGCACTCACCTCAAAAAATTAAACACCGAACTGTTAGGCCATCCTCTTGCCATCTTCATAGGAAACTTTTCTCTCAGCGCTATCTGATTTATTTCCGACTAATATTTTAACCACGTCTTAGTTAGCGTGCAACTTTATCTGCCTCAGCCAGTTCTATAAGGCGTGGAAGGAAGCTAAGTCCGTGATAGAATAAGTCATCACAATTCCCATAGAGCCTTTGTAATAGGTTTGTGTGATTGTCTTAAATCTTTCCTGCCCAGCAGTATCCCAGATTTGCAACCGAATTTTTTTATTATCTATTTCCACAGTTTTTATTTTGAAGTCAATTCCTGGATGAGATATGGGATACCGATAGTGGTGAGGTGAGAGGTAAGAAAGTTATTTTAACAAAAACGAAGGAGGATGTTGGTCTTTCCAACTCCACTATCTCCAATGATTAATAACTTTGCAAGATAATCATAGCCGAGGTCTCTTCGCATCTGTATTTAACTATAGAATTATATCACATCGGATAGCTTAAACCTAAAATCAAAAACAACGCAAATGAAATCTCACTTATGAATTAAACCACAAACATTTCGAGCGCTATGGTTGATTTATAATATTTTGTATGTGGCAAATTACATATAATGACCTCTATAATAATAAAGATTTGATAAATCATTTGGATATGGACTGTTGTCATGTTTTATTGATGTACTTCTTAGCAGTCATTTTCTTCTTTTGCTTAAAGGATAGTGCACCACTGTTGCTCATCATTTTACGCTTAGTATCGTTGCATATTTCTTCATTGTTGTTGTTTGTATCTATATTCTAATCTCCCGTTATTATTTATAACTTCTTCTGGGTGATTTTACTTTTACTTTCATTTTTATGCTTTACATTAATCGTCTCTTTGCTTTTCACTATGTACTCTTTTTATTCATGATAGGATTTTTTAGCCGAAGGTAAGTCTTTCTAACTCTTTTCTTCGTCATCCTCTTCGTGCTCTCTAAATAAGTAATCCCGTACATTGGACTTTATTCTAATGAGTTAATTAACATTTTTTCCTTTTTAACGAAATTATGGTCGATCTGTGGGTGCGTCTGAGATTGATCGTGATTGCTTAAAAAGCTATGAATGATGCTGTCCATCTCTTTGGATTTATCCCTACTAAAACTTAAAGAGTCCTCCTCCAAACGAAGTTGATGCTTAGAGATATCAATTTCAGCTGCGATATTACTTAAAGCAGAAATGTTAGAGTTTGGCTTGGTAAAATAGTCAAAGCCTAAGACTGGCTGACTATTTTGTAAAAAAGACAAAGGACGACTTATCTATGGGGTGCCCTTCTTGATTGTCTCCAGTTAATTTCGAAGATAAGCGATCATAAGATCTAAATATGAAGTCAATTACCTTTTTCCTGCAGGGTTTGTTCTATTTTGTTCAATTTAAATCTCTCTAGCTCCACTATTTTATAGCACTACTTTTTAATACGTTATATTTCCTGTTGAAGGTGGTTGATGGTCCTTTTGCTTTTCTATGTCTAATTTATCCAACGATCCTTTTCAACCATCATTTCATCCTTTTCCTTCTTTTCTCTTAATGCTAATTGATTTTTCTACACTATCAGCATATTATAACTGCCCTTTAAGGTCTTGTACTCTGATTTTAAACTGATCAACTCGCTGTACATTTCACTCATTTGCCTTTCCCCTAAATTGTCCTCATTCTTTCTACTGCTGTTATCAAACCGTCTGCTTTTCGATCTGCTAAGCTCATATGGAGATTTATTCTGCCGACTCTATCGACGTGAACTGATACGCTACTTACTGCAATATGGTTTAATAGCGTTCATGTGCTTGAGTTCACTTTGATTTAAACACTGCGAATCGCTTTATTTACATTTTGGCAAACTTTATTTCATTTTATGTCTACTCTTTGATGAGTCTTTGGGAAGTATATTTCCAGACTATTCCGTAAAGTCGGGCTTATGCATTTTAAATTTTTAACGAGTGTTTATAATAAATTAGAGTGCCTTTGAAAAGGTAGCAAGCAAAGATATATTTTAAATCAACCATGAGACATTAGCCATCAGGACAAAGAATTTCACTGAGCACCTTCTACTTTCTACTTGAAGGGCTCAATATCGCATTTACGATTATCTTCTTTGATTTTTATCATCATCAATATGAAAATATTATAGATGATCAGATAAATAGTCATCAATTTTATGTTTTAATTATCCTGTCAGCTAAAATATAAGATCATATATATGAAATTGGGAATTTCTGTTGTTATACTTATACGATTACTTCAACCTCATCATGAAAAAAGACAATATGGAAAGCCAGTATCCAAACAAGAGAATTTTATGCAGACAGCACATATCCTCAAGCGATTCTGAGGACGAAATACCACCCAATCACCAATCCAGCAAAGGTTGCAAACTCAAACTCATCGATTAAATCTATGATGCTTTGCATTCACTCAGTATACGCTGTAATGAACCCAGTTTTAAGACTTTACCAGACAGCAAATTTTTAGAAATATAAATATTGTTTGGAAAAGCCAAATAAGGGCTTGCTTTAGAGGATATTCACCATTTGGAATATACGAACCGATTGGCCTATATTCTTGGAGTCATGAATCGTAAAAATCTAAAATTCAAAAATGCCAATTCTTTAACAACACTGATTGAAAATTAGCTTCATAGAGTGGAGGCAATGTATTTCAGCTACATGTCAAACTATCAGTTTTTGACTGATTTCAAAAGAAAGATGGAGGGACAGCAAGCATTTTGATACAATAAACTTATTTTCATATCATCTAGGAGATACTTCACATATTTAACAAGAACAGACTCATTTCGTCTGTTCACCATATTTTAGCGAATTTGTGATGAATGTATAGCATTTAGCTGCGGGCAGTACGCCGGCAAGTATACTAACTTATATCTTTGCTCATTCAATATCTGTTTCAATGCCATTTAGCAATGAGTCTTTGCCCCGTTTAGCACCAAGTACTTTTCTTCATTTTTAGAGCGAGACTATACACTTGTTAATATCTTCATGGAGACTCGAGTAAATTATGTAGTTGAATAGTTGCCTACTCTAGTTTCCCACTCTATGATACCGCCTCTACTGATTGCAGTCAGGAGGGAAACCTTGATTCCTTTCGAGGAAGGTTTTTCGTATTGTGGATCTGTTCCTCTCTCGATCCAGGCGAAACTTGATGGCTGTGCAATATCAAATGCCCTGGAATCGTAGAAGATAATGTCCGCATTAGTCTTTGAAATGAGGATATATTGCTGACAAAAATTAAATCTTTTTTAGATGATATCGGGTTCATTTCTAGTTTTAGGCACTTGTCTAATCCTCTTCCTTACGATATTCAGTGACTTTAATATCTTACTAATCGTTTTTAGGGTCGGTACTTTTATACTCAACTCCATCGTTGCCAGGTTGCCCATTATTGCCTGCTGTAACTCTTTCCTAGTTATATATCGATTGGTTGCCAGTTCATTATAGATTAAGGTTCTCACTACTTTAGTGCTTTGATTCATTGACCCTTTAATTCTGCCTGTTGCTGACGTCTTTGTGTCCTTTTATAGAAACTGACGCAAAGTTGGATCCCTAAAGAACGCAGAACGCAATCGAGATATAGTTTAGCGACAGACATTGTACTTTTTTGCTAAATTTTAGCTGGAATGCTCGCTTTGGATGGTTGGATCTGGATGCTATTAAAAGATATCTCTCAGTTCAAGAATCTCCTTCTTTTACAAGAACTTCTTTTTCTTTCTTTGTTGAGATGACCCCCATTCTATTTTTTAGTTTTGGGACCAATGGTCACTTTCAGATGACTTCATTTGCCCATTGTTCAATTCCAAATCATACTCGTCACCTAATTAATTGAATATATCTTCGCCTGTACTCCAAAATTATTCAGTTTTTGACTCCTGTGGAACTATATCAGTTGACTCTCCAGCGCAATCAATTTCTTTTTTAATTTAATCTGTAATTTTGTTGGATATTTCAATGATCTAAGATTTAGTTGTAATTGGTTGATTTGTAACTTGCATTGAATGCAAAAACTAGATGAGCGCTGAGCACTAAAGGTAAATAAGATAGGGCCATGACTATTTTTATAAATGGCATGAAGATTTAAAGTTATTCAAGGTAAAATACAAAAATATTTAAATTTACAAAGAGCAAAAATTTAATTTAATTGATCCATGCAGATCACTATACACAATGAAATTATCCAAAAATATTGAAAAAGAAGATTCGCCTGATATAATACAAATCAGAAAAATGTATTTTTGAAAGCATCTTTCTTGCGTGCTTCGCTCAAGATATAAATAATTCAGCCTTTCTGCCAATATATCAAATTAAACTATTTTAGAGTTTAATGCATTCACATTTTATTGTCATTCATAAAATTTATTTAAAACAATGTCGTATCTACCTCACAGACTCAACGAGTTCATTCCAACCTACGTCCCTCACTCTGATTACCTTCCTTCCAATCAGGTGGTCGACGGCCGACAAATTTAAGTGCAGCCATTGGTAAAAGATTTCTTATATTAGCTCAAGCAATACGAAGTTGAGAGATCTCGAGGACATGTCTACACTCAAAAGCCAGCCGAGTTCGACCCTAGAAGATACGTATCTGTCAGAACTTTCGAAGATGTGAAAGTGAACCAGCCCATCAGTGAGGAAGAGCTTAAAAGGCGTTTACAAAATGTTGGTCAGTACAGATGATATATCCCTCATTTGCATCCATTAAAAATATCTAACAATATTAGGCATAGACAATTGACAATAAATTGATAGATCATATTTCTTGCGGATTTGAAGACACCTCAATAGAGATATAAATTAAAACAAACATTTTTTATCAGTACTTGTCCTTTTTGGGAATAGTTACTTTGCACGCTGCGCAAGACGAATCGATAGAGGTACAGGATCAACATACTGGCTGATGATCTAAGGTTCAATTATAATATGCTACTTCTTTACAGGTAACTTAGGCATGCGTGGCGATATCAATTCATTAAACTACTTCTTGATATGCTAGTTACTGTTCATTCGATTGCGAATTATGCGGTTTGGATATCCAACTATTTCCTGATAAGATTCGTTTCTCCTCATTTATGGTCCTCGGCACTAAATCATATGCTCCTCCTGGAGGCTAATTTTAATGTATTTTCTGCAAATTTAGCATAAAATTGTCCGTGATAGGCAAGCCTTCTTATGTTTTACCATATCTTTAAAAGCAACAATATATTGGCAAAAATGGCATTAAATGGGGCGGCTAGAACAGATGGACTAATGAAGTATCATTTCAGGTTAACTGAAAGAAACTTAGCAATAAGGGCAAGGTTTTAAAGCATGATATTCATTCTTGATTTATAATATGGATACATTATGAGTTTCTTGATCATTGACATCGACCATAAGGCTACAAAATTTGCATTTATGGATATTCCGTCGACAGTAGGCCTAATGCAATTCAATTTTTGCAGCTGCAAACATATTTTGGCAGTTACTGCAAGGCAGTTCGTCTTCTTCCATCTTTTAGAATAGTTGTTATTTCATTATATATTGACTGAGAAGTCATAAATTCATTTATGATCAAGCGTTCTTAAATTTGATGCAGAACTCATTGAAAGTATCGTAGTTCTTTCGCTTTGACAGAGTGTCCTTGATAAGCTGAATCACTTCTTTCTTCCTTTTTAAGTTGTTAATTTTCATCAGCAACAGTTAGCCTCTTTCAACAAAAATGTTGACTGTTGCGATTTGATCGATGATTCCCCCAATTCTTTGCTTCTGCATGGTAAGTTCTTATTCAGAAGTTTCATTGTCGTTCCCGTAGTTGTCAATTGCTGTTACTAAGTATGCGAAATACAGCTAATCTTTCATCTCACTTCGCTTTAATGAAAAGTGGAGTAACTTAGCTACAAGGAGAATATTTCCAAAATCGACATGCTTCAAGATATAGTCTTTAGAGAACGAGAACAAAAGTTTTGGGTCTGTTGAATTTAAAAATATGCCCTAGATGGGAAACATTTGCCGGATCGGAAGATTGTATTTGTACTTAATGTTATAACTCTATAAAGAAATAAAGTATTAAAGGAATTAGCTAGAAGCTTGTAGCATGCCAGAGTAGCCATGAACTATTTGCTTTATTAATGATAGCAGAAATGACACACTCTTCTCATTGCTCTCATATATCCATACAATAAGCTCCTTTAAATATTACTCAAATCGGCCAAACTATTTTTATTCTTATGCTGCAATTAAGGATAGGTCAAATATTGGCTTAGCTTCATTACCTCCATAATCCCTTAGCAACTGCCTACTTAACTCAAACACAGGAGTATATTCTTCATCGTTGACCTCATTTATATGGATCTTGAACACACATTCCTCTTGTTATAAAAAATCTCCTATCGAGTTCGAGGGCATATCTTTGGTTTAATTTTGAGGAAATGTTTTGATTTTGACCGGACTGTCAAGCTAGAAATCAATTTCAAGTGTAGGAAAAGGATTGCAGCTTTTGGCACTGCACAAAATGTTTTCCTCTTCTGATGTCTTTTGCTCTAAAACCATAGGTTCCATGTTGTTGACTAAAAAATCATCCTGGGTTTGAGAGGGTGCATCCATAATGGAATGCTATTCCAAGCTGGCTGCAGGATTGCTATCAGCCCTGTCAATTCGATCTAATATCCTCCCTAGTTTGCTGGGTCCCTCACTTCCCTTCCTGATCTTGTTGCACTACATTGATTTCATCAAATTTTGCAGATAGTTAGATGAGCTATTCCTCCTAACTTAAAACTCTTCTTTCCCGTTGCAGGAAAGGAACAAATTCTTATTTTTTCTTTCCATCAGCATTTTTCGTTCTCTGTTTGCATCAAATATTCTGGATGGCTTTCTTTTCACTTTATTAGGAGAATGAACATAGTTATGAACCTCATCGACTGGATCTCCTTCGTAATTGTCATCTGAGTCGTTAAAAGGGTATTATGAAATTTATTTTTCATTGATACTGGCCTCACTGCTGAGCAAAGCCTCAATTCTCTTTTTCTTTTTGGTACTTTCTTCGGGTTCTGATTTTTTGAGAGACTCTATTTTGTTGGAAAACGCCTTTATGGACTTCCCTAACTTGGCAGCATAGGGATTGACCTCTTCTATGTTTTTAGCTAATTCAGGATAAATTTCCGTTTCCTTAATGTCAACTCCTCTGTACTGACTGATGACAAACTCAATGGGAATATTCTCCATGACGCTATCCAATACAATTATAAACATTCTTCTTGAAAAATATAATACATTGATTCCATTGAAGATTTCCTACCTAAAAATGTAGCTGAGGTAAGATCTGAGCACCCTGATATTGATAGTGTCTTGAAGGACATGTAAAAATTTGGCTAAGGCATAAGGGTTGTGGAGTAAGCAGATATAATAGAGGGTATACTCTAAATTTTTATTGAAATCTTCACGATTGTTGCAAAGATGCACCCACGTTTGAAAAATGAGTTCTTCAAATTTGTGGTAATACTTTCCTTCCTTTTCATTGATTTTCTTGGTGATCTCTTCTTCCAATAATAAATTGTCCTTGTCGTAGCACTTGTACGGCTTGATAGAATTGAGTTATTTTTTGATGAAATCTGCTTCTTCATCATTCGAGAATTTATTGTTGATAAGTTGTTAAATAATTGATATCAGTTTGAGGGGGTGATTAAAAGTATAAAATGCAATTTTAGCCATATCTTTTTTGTGATTCTAAGCAATTTCTCCCATAATGATGTTCAGGATTATGTAGCAATACACAATCGAATAATTTTATTATTCCCCGTACAGTTAGATTAACTTTCTAATCTTCAGCAGCACAAGTCGAATACTCTTTAGATTTATCAGCCGAATAATAACAGCTTCATATATTTAAACCAAGTTCGTCATCTTTACATAATTTTATTCAGTAAAACAAAGCTATTGGATCGTTTTAGTAAGTTCATGCATTCGTTATAAATTTAAGGTGGCTATAAATTCAGTGGGCAATTTATTGACAATTTATACGATTTATTTGGTCGTAATTAAATTTTAGTTTTTGTTTTCGTCGTTTTCAACTGGATTTTAATCAATGGTGGCTGCCTTAAACTAAATAGGATGTTCAGGAGTTGACAACATTATGGAAAACTCTATTTCTGCTTGAAAATAAATCTTGTAGATATTATCTTATGGTAGGAGAGTTAGCAACTAATAAAGATAATGCTAATTGTGGATGAAGGCTGGCTCTCTAATGAGTTTCCATCTATACATGTAAATGACTAAGTTTTAAACTATCTTATCGTCAACTGAATAGTATTCTAATAGATATTGATCTTAGAGTAGGAGTTTGGCATATTTAATCAGATACTGCTACTCCATAAGCCGCGAGATATAGATAAAATAGGCCAAATTATTCAGTTTATCTTTGTAAATTTTTTATTTAATGGTCTGAATCTATGCCAAGATAGCGTATGTTACATCTTTTAACTCTTCTATATCTTGTATCTCAAGAACTTTTTTTTATTTGATCTGTTCATTTATCATTGCAGAAAGAACGTCTTAACATTTTTAAATTATTTATAAAAATGACATATTCAATTTCATCTTTGTAAACATCTCCGAGCATTAGCCAATTATCTGAATTGTATTTAGGTCTTAAATTATTGGGTTATTCTTGGAAAAAGGGATGTTCTCCACATAAATCATAACTTACTCGAAGGGAACGTCGTTGTCACTTCCTAACTTAAGCTTCATCTGCATCGCCTTCACCAACACTTCATAGATACTTTCATTCTAAATATGAAATTATCTTTTTTCATTGTTCAGCCGATTTAGGATGTACTTTAGATCAGATACTTCGGACAGATCAGATGTAAAATAATTAAGTAAGGCTTAGTTATACAATTAATTCCCGTTAGGAATGGAAGCGTATATGGATTTGGCATCTTTGAGCAAACATCCTTTCTTAATTTTTTAATACCTGAACAACTCTTTGAATAATTAATAGTCTTTTAGCTTTAAGAATATATTAAGACGAGATAAGGCTGGAGTGTAGTACTTTTCACGTTTGAAATATTCATACAACTTTTTGTATAAAAAGATTTTTCCTTTTAAATGGACTGGCAGTAATTCGTAATTTATTTATAAAAACTATATGATCTAGGTTAGAGTCTAAATTTATTTGTTGTGCTCGAATATTTGATCAATGAAGTGGTAGAAAATAACATCTGAATTTTTCAATTCTTGAATTTCAATAATTTTATGTTTGGAATAGGCCACCAAATCGTGCAGGGTGTATTGATTCCGCTTAAACCACACTGTTTTCGTTATTTCCTAGACGAGATCTTTGTTATAGATGGTCGTTATTTATTACAAATGTAGACTAGATTTCCATTATTGAGCTTTTATTTAACTCCATAAGCCTTCATAGAGGTTTAAATCTTCACCATCAGGAATATCCTTGTGAACATATGGAAGCATCTAAGGCATCATTATTAATAAGTTAATAAGTTTATCCTTGCACTGTATGATTAAATCTGTCAAAATATTGAGATAAATTAATCTAAGAGAAAACTTAAAAGAGTTTATAAATAGTCTCATCTCATGAGCATGATCTTTGTCTTCAAAACAAATCTTAAAAGCATAATCCAACAGACAAGATTTTAGGTCCAGTTTTACACATTAGAAATATTGTTGGATATTAATTGTAAATACTTTGTTTTCTTCATTTTATATTTTTTTGGCACTTTGCTGAATATCTCGAAAAAAAGCTAACTTTCTCAGAAGAAAGTGAGAAATAAGATAGTTTTTTATTGATGATTCGGTGCAAGCTGTATTACTAAATAAATCAGTCCTGAGAATGTCAAAGCAACTTTGCTCCAGCTTATACACTTAATTAAACGACATGGATGACTTTTTAAGTTTTTTCTCAATTTATAATTTGACTAATTAATAGTCCAAAGTATCCAGTAGATATTTATAATCCTGAATATCTCTCTTATTGGATTTGTTCCATAACTATAGATAAACTTGCTTTCGACTGAGCCCGATCTTGAACGCTATATCGCATCTTTACTGTATCTTAAAAAATTAATTTTCAGAAATATACTTGAGCTCATCAGGTGATTTGAATTTAAAAATCTAGCCTAATTTTTATTCTATGCTAATCTTGGATGTGGCGCAAATAAGGTATTCTATCTATCCTCTCAGCTTATGATTTAGTTTTGGGTTTATTTGGTAGAATAATACAAAATTTCCATTCAACATTTCCAAACAATCAAAGAATACATATTTGGGATCTTTGGGAATTTAAATGGAATCCACAGATTGAATATCAATTCTGTTGGGGTTAGTAGTTGTTAAAATTTTGAAACTGTAAATATGCAATTTAGTTTAACTCACATGCAGAAGATGCTCATCTTGATAGATTAGAAATGAATCTTACGACTGAATATTTGTATTGGCACTGTCAATTATGTACCCATCCTTGGCCGCTAATATCTAGTACTTGAAGTTCATTATGAAAATATTCTTTGAAAAATTGTCAATTCGCAGATTATTTATGAGGTTGTTCGGAATATCATATATCCTTAGTAATGACTTGAAACCTCCACTTTGATTTGATATGTTTTTAAATTCAAACTACAATCTCCATAGCACAGTAGTTGCACCCTTAGATAACTTTTTAGTGAAAAAGATATTAAGACTGCTGTCAATCGGCTTTGGTATTTGAAACAGCTATAACTACTCACTAATCCCATATTTCTTGTTAAAAATCAGACGAATTCGATTGTTTTCTTAAAGTTGATAGATGGTTGCGTTGGACGCATAAAAAACTCCAATTTGACTGTCTTTAAGAAAGAGCATAAATTTGGACTGTCCTAAAAGTTTAGCCTTATTTACAAAAGCTGGTGGAGTTTTAATTTTCTTAAAGTCATATCTGTAAATTAAGATTTCTTCGCCACACTCTAAGGCTAGTAAATATTCTACATAATATTTGGTTTACTTTTACTGTCAACAGCAATCTTATTTATCTTTTTGTGAATATTTAAAGACCAGTTTATTTATGTGTCTATTAAGCCTTGATAAATCCCGCTTATTGTTATCAAATCCACTTGATGTTAATTCCCGATTAAGAACGTGTCCGAATTTATCTTTTATAGGATAGTAAGCCTATTTTTATCTGTTAAGTGTTTGATTTCAACCTCCTACAAATTATTGGAATGCTCCACAGGTATCTTAGACCCTCTTGCTTCTGTTTTCATATTTTTTGATAAACTTTTATTACTTCCATTTTCTGCTTACAATTTTTTGGTATGGCCTCCTTTTGGTTAAACGAGAGATCTATTTCTATTTTTTGGATTGAAGGGCGGATCATTTGTTTTAATATTGGCCTTATTATTAGATTGAACGTTACTTGAAGAACTTCTTTGCCCTGCAGAAAAATTTCCACTAAGAAAGTTTGATAGCATTGAGGATACTTTTGAGATCATTCCTTGCTGAAAAGAAGGTTTTTATTTACTTTATTCATAGTAGATAGGTCTAAATTTCATCAGAGCATTTTCGGTAAATTTGTGAACAGTTTTGGCATTATTTTATTTTTTGGCATTCATCATATCAATTTTTTAATAAGGATATTATTACCCCAATGCTTGAAAATTTAGGAGCAATAAATAAAATGAAAGAGAGTAATTTTAATCTGTCTTTGACCAACATTTTAATCAACTATTTTAAATCTTTAACAAATTATTAATCTATTTGAGAGATCACTCATTTATGCTGGATTATCAATTTGACAATATTAAAGTTAAATATCCTTCGCAATTGTGATCATTTTATTATTTATTGTGCCTATCATGATCAGCTCTTTAATAACCATTTTTAAATCCAATAATTTTATAGAAGAGTAGCAAATTGCACTCTATCTACACAGATCAATTTGAATTGCCAATTTAAAATGGGATAAATACAGTAATAACTGCTTATCTTTGATTGCATTGAAAAGGAAGAAATGTTTTGCATTTATTCCTATATTCAGTTATTTCGATGGATTATTACTTCGTAGTTTTACTGATTCCAGAAAGATCCTGCTCCAAAATACATTTACTTGAAATCTGTAAATATATCTAATTTTATTGAAAATCCTGTAAACTTAGTACTCTTACAAAACCTTCCAATGTTCATCTTAAGATCTCAAAGATGAATAAAATTTAAATTTATCTTTATTCATCATTCCTAGAAAGCTTCTTGACTTTAAAACCAATGATAACTCTTCTACATGTTTTGTGCATATCAATAAGACCTTTTAAAGCACAAATGAAGAAAAAATAAATTTTTACATTAACGCATAAACCATCAAAGTTTTGAAATTCAGTAAGAAGTAAGCTCGAAAATGAGAGATGCTTCTTATCAATTGTATAAAAAGAGAAAACAAAGATTGCTTATGATTCTATTTTGTCCTTTTATTACTAAATCAACAAATTTACTGATCTTTTTTGTGAATAATTTTGAAAAAAATAAAACCAAATTCTATAGTTGTGTGAAGCAGATAGTGAGTTGGTAGAAAATAAGGTAAATTGGAGTGGATTTAGTGTTTTAATGCCGCGTACTGGTATTCTTCTAAGATATAATAAATCGAAGATGAAAAACAGCTGGAGTGGCAATATGACTTGTAGCAGATCCCCCATAATAGAGGAGTATAATAGGATAGGTGAGCTGAAAGGCTCTTAAGTTGGTTCATCAAGATAGTAGGGAAAACAACCTCGCAAAAAAAACTGTCCTGTGAAATCATCTTACCATCGTTCCAAGGAACACTATTCTTTCAAAAAGCACACTGAGCTTAACTGCGAAGCCAATAATACTGTTTCCGATATATCTAATCACCATGATGATTATTACCGTGAGATGGAACAATCATTGAAAGGAGAAAACTCCAACTTGAAAGAGCATAACACCTTTCTGATCACACAAATCAAGACCCTTTTCGAGCGAGAAAAGAAATATAAGAAAGCCCTCTTGACCGGCAAAGAGAAAATTAAAAAACTGGAAAACCTCAATCAACATTTGCAAAGTCAGCTTATGATGCTCACCAGCAGCATTGTAGCAGAAATTGAAAGAATGCAAAAGCTTATAGAATTCGAAAAATCCATTATAGAGGAAGACCTTAGGAACAGTGGTGCATCAGAACTGCGCAAAAGCTTGGAAGGAATTGGCTCATAAACTGAAATTACACTTAACCATAATCTTTAGGAATTAAAGCAGAGAGTGAACAATATTTACAATGAAAACTTGTCAAGAGCAACCACAGACTGTCAAAATTCCGGCAACTTCCAAGACTTTAACGTCGATTCGAGAATCAGCAACGAAATAAGTCGAAAAAGCTAGTCATCTATGCTGACTCCGGCCATCTTTGACGACTTTAATCACAAATTTATAAACAAACAGGATTAATTCGAAAGTTACTTACCAACCAATGCTAAAAAGGCAGAGAATACAGAAAATAGAAGATCATCGATTCGAAAGGGATGACGCTCTCAACTTTAATTATTGATTAATTTCATATTATCAATCTTCATAGTTATTATCATGCTCCAATAATTTTATGATTCGCCTCCAGTCAATACCAGAAAAAATGTCCAATAGCTCTTTGATCATCCCAAGAGTCAAGTTTAAGGCAAAACGGTTTCTGAGATGTTTATCGCCTTTAGCCAATAAAGGGATAAATTAGGCCACCTACGCTCAAGATAACTGCATTCAACTCAACGGAAAATGCACAAAAGTATTTCTTCTCGAATAATTGGGCATAAGTGGACAAATCCTGAAGCATCAGAGTCTGGTCAGTTTGCGTCTGATAAAACAGTAGAAAGAATATTCAAGATAAAAGAGATTCGAGGGAATAAAAGTTCAAAAGATATCTTAAAGTTGAAATTAATAAATCCATCTATTTGGAGTAGCATTGATGTTCCTGCTTTGGGAAATGAAAAGTCCGCTTAACTGGTCAATAAATTTAAATATAAGCAAATCCAACCTGTTGAAATAGTATAATAAAAACAAAAATTGAGATTAAGAGTCAATAATCTTTTCTCTCAACCATTCGTGGGAATGAGAACTACAATTAAGGAAGGAGAAAAGATAAAACCTACAATAAATATATGGTCTACTTAGAGTAATTATACGTATATGCTTAGTAGAAATGGATTATAATTTGCCAGAACTCAAGATATATCATGAAATGAAAAAGCTGAAAATAAAACATTATGATAATTTTTAGGAAAGCCATTTGAGATTCAAATAACTGGTGCGGGATAGCTTAGTCTTGGCTCAAAAAATAAAACAAGGATTGGAGTTTGATTGAAGCTATCAATATCCTAGAGTGCCCATGTTTTCATCAAAATCATGCAATTAACTATAATTTTATTCATACTGATCATAAATAACTATAATGATAAATGGTTGTAAATCAATTCCAATAATTATTTCCATTACTGATGAGGTTTTGGTTGGGATAACCCATCCCGTAATTGTGATTGTGATTGTGCACTTGAGCATGATAATTATGCTGTAAATTGGCATTATTGTTGTACATAGGCAAATGTTGTTGGCAATTACCATTATACATATTATGCTGTCCAAACACAGGAGGATACATATGATGAATATTCAATGGATGATGTTTTATGGGGTCGTTGGATGTGCTCGACACATGATGAAATGGTACCTGAGACTGGAGTTGTTGATTCATTAGTGCTTAGAAATTTATGAAATTTCCCTTTGTTTCATTATGTTCAGTAGAAGCAACATTTGTACTTGCTTGAGTAAAAGCAGTGAATTCATCATCACTATGGTGTTCATCAACTTTTTGTTGGATTAAAGACGCAGGGCTTTGATATAAATGCTTTGCTTCAATCTACTTGGGCTCCTCGTCAAAATCAAGTAAACTAACTGATGGTTTAAAAGTAGGCGCTGACTTTTATGATACACCAGGCATATTCTTAGATTTAGATAGAGAGTTGTCTATTTTAGCCCCTTCTAGAGCTGGCATAGGTGATGTTGTCTTAATTTTAAACTAACCATTTTTGTGTGCAGTGAGGGGATCGCTGGCAGATGAATCCTTTACAAAGCGTTTTTTTACATATTTTTCGAAAACATATCTGCTTATTTACTGCAGAGTTGCTCCCATTTTTGGTTTTCTGCATATCTTAAAAAATACCGGTCAATGGCCTTAGAATCTGCCTCCCAGTAATTGTTGATTTCATCATTCCCTAATACCATATTATTGATCCACTCTCTCTGCCAAATATCCAGATTGGCAGACCTCACTCGAGTGATAGTAGGACCTAAACTTCTATGGGCTCCTGAACAGTTAGAACATAAGAAAACTCCATAATCAAGAGAGGCCCCTAAATCACCTACAAATTACAAGTCGGGGAAATTGTATCACAATCTGCACAGATGTGATTCTTCGGGTCTTTAAGAATGGGACCCAATATTTTTTTTTGTGTATCGAAATCGAGCATTACAAAATTATTTCTTCGAACTTAAAATGTCTGACTATTTAAGTCAGTTAATTGTTCAGAAATTCATTAATTGAAAGAATAAATTTTCATAAGCATCTAACTGTAAAGTAAAGGATACGGTAAAAATATTGAGGCAATCAGTATCTGCGGAGCTTTATGCCGGGTTTTGGAGAAGGGAGATGCTATAATAGCTATGAAGTATGTATTTTCTTTTTTAGCTATGGTAGTTCATCCATGCTCTTAGATACCATATTTTTTCTATCATTGTTTCTTTCACTCAATCTTTCACTTTTTCTGCTTCCATCTTGATTGAGCTTTTCATTTAGCTTGGAAATATAAATGTTCTGCCTCTCCACTCTCTGCATGGCCTCCCTGTATTTATTTTTGCACTCTTCGATCTATTTCAGTAAGCTATCCTATCTGCCTACAGGCACTTAATTTTAATTTTGTTCCATTTCCACAATCCGACGCTAGGCTTTAACCAATTGATCGTGCTTTTGCATCTCTTTTTTTTTCAAAATCTAATTCTATTCAAATATTTTTTTCATTTTGGTTTTTAGCTTGTTAATCCTTTCAAGGTCTTCAGTAGGATTGCTCATTTTTTTTGAATTTTAAATTAGTTACTCAATATGCCTATCTTTGTCTTTTGCTATTTTCTTAAGAGTCTTCACTTATGTTTTTAATTAATCGTTTTCTGCTTCTTTCTTTTTTATAATTCCCTACAAATCCATAACTCTCTTTAAAGTTACTTGATATGATTCTTTACTTTCGTAGTCCTTCACTGTCTTTTGAAGACGCTAAATCATTTTATATGCGTTTTGCAGTTACAAACTATGAGATTCCAGGCTGACTGGATGACCATTTTTTTGGTTGGCCTGTTTCAGTTTGTTCTCTGCAGCCTTTTCTAACTCTTCATCCAAACGAATGGAAAGTTATTTAAGTTTTCGTCTTAATTTGCGATTTTAATCGTATAATGCGGTGGGATCTTCAATGACGGATTTTGTTTGAGGAAGTGGCTGGACGACTTGGACAACACTAATTTGCTTTTGGATTGATTTGTTACTTTTTTGTTTTGCAATTTTGGCCTCTTTCGAACTGGATGAATCACTGTCAGACATTTCACTATCTTAAATATATATTTCATCCTTGCACAATTAGCATGAATTATGATTTGAACATGTTAACACAGTCAATGCAAAAGAAATACTTTGTAATTGACTATTCATAATTACTTTGACTTTGAGCAACCTGTATATAAAAAGATAAATACTAATCTTGCCTCCAAATAATAATGAATATTGATAAGTTGAATGACTGAGTAAAAGATTCCAATGCAAAACGAAGAAGAAATTATGCCCTTCATCATAGAACAATACACCAAAGAGGAAAGACTCAGGGAGAGAGAAAGTCGCCCCAAGCTAGGTTTGAGGAGATTGACTGAAGATAAAAAATTGGTATCCATTGATATTGACATTCCATTAGATTAAAACACCATCATCAAGGATAAGTTCGACTGGGATCTTTCAAAGGATAAGCTTTCCCCGACTGATTTTTCGAGAGAGTTAGTCAACACTTTAAATCTACCAGCGGACTATGCCGAAAAGATGAAATAACAAATCCTATCGCAGATCATGCAGCACATCAAAACCCATACTAAACAAAAAACACCATAGGAACGATAGATGTTGGATGATCAGTTATACAATCGCAACTATCAACCAATTCGCTTTAATAACGAATATCCTGAAGAAGACATTGATAAAGAGGAAAACGAGAAAAAGAAGATGTCACGGATGAGGCGCAACGATATGAAGCGGACCACCGTTATTAATACTGCCCAGCCCAATCGATATTTTAAGGAAAAGAAGATTTGCAGAAATTGCAAAAATTAGAATATAACTCCAGGATACGAATGCAAAAACTGCAAAATGCCTTTTGAACTGATGGAACTGCTCAACTTTGACGATCGCAGAGTTAAAATTTCAGTGAAATATTACTAAAAAATTGCCAATAAAATCCCCCTCCTTACTTATTAAGCAAAGAAAAGGCATTTTTAGAAGGAAGATTTCGACTCTTTCTATGCCATCTACAATAAGATAAAAAATATCTTTGAAAACAGTGACGAGTTATCCAAATAAAACTTGAATCAGGTCAAATACATCATGTAAAAGTACCATGAATATTTTTTGAACGGACAGGTCGATTTCAATGACTAATAAATAATATAGTATGCTTATTATAATTTAGTGAAAAAGATATGAAAAAAGATGCTAAAGAAGAGGATTCCAATAGACCAAAACGACAGAGAGGAAGGCCAAGAAAGATTAAAATCATCAACGACGACCTCATCCCCAATTCTGACAATAACGAGGATGGATCTTCTTCCATTAGCGATTCCGATGAAGAAGAGGAGTCTGATTATACATCTTGAAGGATACAAAATATTTACATTATAGAACTAATAATTGCTGATATTTAATATACTTTTACTTTAATTATTGACACAAATACGTTAATTTTATAATAATATTTGAATTACGATGTCAAATTATGCTGCCAACAAAGAAGAAGACCAACTTCTTCATGGAGTCACTATGACAACTTCTATCTCTTGTCATACCCACCATGAAAGCGATCATGACAATTAAAGTCTTTCCTAACATCCTTACTCTTTACAATTTCTCACCAATCATACACTCTAAGATCAAAGTCAAAATGAAGGCTTCAACCTTTTTATCCATGGACATGACATGAAAGAGACTAAAAAAGCAATATCTAAGCCTTTTTATCAAGATGATCTCAACCAAATCAGACTAAAATCAAATCCAAATAAATCTTGGCAATCTGTACTTCACTTGGACAACAAACTCTTTTGGACTCATGAAACTAATCTTTTAGAAAAAGCAGAGGCAACTATAACCAAAATAAGTCAAGTGATACTGACAGAGTAATACTGTAAGCTGAAAGCCTATTAAAGATAGCTGCTTTCAATTGTCAAATAGATTGAGTTCAGTTTAACGGAGTATGAAAAACAAAAAAAGTGTTTAATTAATCATATTAATTTGCTCAAAGCCGACAATGATAACTTATATCGAACAATGCTGGAACTATATGCTGAAGTCTAACAACTATAAAACTTATGCAAATAATATTTTGAAAATTCTTTAAAATAGTATATTTACAGCAGTTCCAATCAAAAATCGAATAAAGAAGGAAATCAGAAGCCGATTGATATTGTTCCCTTTGCCAGAACATTCTCTCATAATATGGATTAAATTAATTTAATTAAAATTATAGAGGAAGAGGAGAAGGCTGTTCCAGTGGTGCCAATTTCACTTTTTGCTTAATTTGTACTAGACCTTAAAAAGTCAACCCATTATATTTTAACTAATGAAAGTAAGAGTGACAGTTTTACTCCCAAAATAGCAAGTACGTTCGGCTCATAGTCCATCATAAAAGAGTGGATCAAAGAAATAGGCCAAAATTTAAGTAATTTAGAATATTCCAAAGAAATCATCCAGTAAAACTTTCATCAAAAATCTATTTTTTTCCAGGAGGAGTTCAAACCTAAGCTGATTGAAGAATTTATTTAAACATTTTCAAAAAATCGCCCCTATATGTTGAATCGTAATTACTGATTAATTTAGAATTGGCAGAACATTCATAAAAATAACTTTACTTTTTTCATGTGGTGCACAGTGCTCTGATAACTTTCCTTGGAATTTTGGCAAAAGAAACTAAACAATGCTATCTTTAGCTCAGTTTCGGAGACAACACTCGAAATTGGATGAATAATTTGATAAGATAACTAAAAAATGTAAAAGCCTAATTCAATCTTTTGCTAAAGGAAGAGTTCGTACAATACTTTGAAAATCTATTAATATTTATTGGGTAAATTAATGATCTGGCGGTTTTTCGTATGCTAAGACTTCGTAATTAATAATGATTATGTGAATATATTTCAAAATTTCATTAATATTTGACATGATTATAACCTATGAAAATGAAGATTAATTTGCTAATCCTTATAAGATATTAGATTATTTTAATCAGAGGGAGGTTGCTTGTTCAAGAGTGATAAGATATGATTTTATTCTCTTAATCCACTTCATATCAATCTCCTCAAAATTTTGAATATCCTTTATTTTCCACTTTTTTAAGTACATTTGACACTTGCTTATTAATAAATCTTGTCCCTTCAGTATTTTCTTATACTCTCCCCTTAAAATAATTGCTGTCCTTTCTTCATATTTCAGCTTAGTGTTTTCTTCCAGTTCTTAATCTTCCTCGATTGAGGTTGTAAACTGATTCAGTATAAATCTAATAATTTCTTGATAGAGTTCGAGAGTTTTAAATTCCACTTATCGATCAAAGGGTATAGTTAGTCTACAATTTTTCCATTCTTTCTTTGTCCATAGAATAACATAGCTGCGACAGATGCTAATTAAATCGAAGCTAATCAAGTATCTCTTCAATTTTAATTAACGACTTCGAATCGAGAGATCTTTTTTTTACCTGAATTCAATTAGTTTCGATACGTTTACTTTTGTATTAAAGCTTGAATCAAGTCTAATTTTTAGGGGATAAGAGTCATAAATATTATCTTTCATAACAAAATTGTAGCCAGCCAGTAAAAATTTATTAGACCTGCGACCATAAAAGTTGTAAATCTGTTAGTTTTAACGTATAATTTCTTTGGAATTCATCACAAAATATGTTTTACTATTATTTGTGGATTCCATCCAGTCAAAGGTTTAATCCTATTCTTATGTTTCTTCACTCGAGACCGAACTTGAATAATTCTCTTTGGAAAGCATGGATTCTATTTAATTCTTAAGTTATTTATTGCCAACTGGCTTTTATTCCTCTTCCGCTTCCTCATCTTAGTCATCTTCCACATTGTCATAATACAATTTCCATATTTTTTTAATTTCCTTTTTCTTGCTCTCCTCCTTTATCACTCTTCCTCGGTCATTAAGTTTAAAGTTTTAATTTTCAAGCTATCTATTGAATAGCTCTTACTCATCAGTGTCATTATCCTCGGAGCATGAAGACTCACAAAAATGTAGATTTTGTAATTTATGGATTCCAGCTTTATATTGTTGATGCAAAATATGAAACTGTTTGCTCCGTAGGTCAGACGTTGACTTCAAATTAATGATTTTTTAGCTTGAATTACCTTGTAAAGACTGACTTTGAAGAATAAGTTCGCGATGCTTTTCAACAAATTTGGCCACTTTGGTGGTTCCTTCTTGACGTAGTAGTGCAAGCTCCTGGCTTGTTAAATTTAAGCTCTAGTCCTTTAAGATAACTAGATTAACTCTCTTTCCGTACTTGGAATAATTTTGACCTTTTGTTTAATTTTTTTAGTTGTCGAGGTTAACTAAGTAATGATTTACATATCTTAGGTTACCATGATTCAATGAATCGGCGAGGGGAATCAGAGAAATTGAAGGCAGTGACCATCCAAAAGCCCTAGTTGTAACGAAAGAGTAGGCCCTCTCAAAAATTGATTTATATTCAGTGTTGCTAATATTTTGCGGGAAAACCTTCTCATACCGGCGGAATATTCGCAAAAAATTCATAAATTCCATTTCACAGGCTTATTTTCGTTATTTTATATTGGAGATTAGTCCTTGATGCTCCAGCATATAAAGAGTCCAATTAGACCACCCTTGTAGATGTTCTGAACTAGAAATTGCAAAATAGGGTTAATAGAATGATTTTTCCCCTTTCACTAGTTCATGACTCACAAAAAGAATCAACATCCGAAGAGCAGCATCATCATCAACTCGAAATACAGTGGTATTTTATTTAATAATTTCATTCAACTCTTCGACTGCTTTCACAGTGTTGATTGTGATCATCAAATTATAAGGAATTGCAATAATTGATTTTTTTTTTTAAATGGATTTGCAGGGGCTTATTCCCACCACTCCTCTTTGGGCAGGGCCAAAATAGCTGGGGTAGCGTATTCTAGGATCCATGACAGCTCCATTATCCTTCAACCAATTCTTGTACTTGATGTAGACTGGAAGGCCTTCCAACTTCATTGATTCCTCAAAGTTAAAAGAAAGCTCAGTAAATTTGACTTGCTCCTCGTACTCGTTATCAATGATTTTATTTGACTTCATTAATTTAAATTAAATAATTCTTAAATTGCTTACTTGACCTGTTTCTATTTGACTTAAATAAATTTTTTCTCCACTCCTTTTATATTTCAAGCTGACCAATCAATTAATCTAAGCGAAATAAATCTTTTATCAAGTTCTCATAAGTTATAATGATAATAAATTTTTAGCCATAGTTTCAACATAATTTGAATGTTGAAATATAAAGGAATTTGCCTTCGTTTTGATGAATATGCATCAAAATATGATTTATTTATTTGATATATTAATAGGGAATCAAATTTAACTGCTTTTATGTTTTATTATATTGGAGCCCTGCAATTTATTGTTTTTGTCCTCTTTTAATCTCTCTCGCTCCACTATCAAAAAATTATACTACTTTATGATCCACTCTCGAACCTCAGGGATTGCTATATCAACCGATGCTAAACTTCTCTAAATTATTAAATATATATGTTGTTTAGGAGATATGGATTAGCACCTCGATTGAGAAGATATTTGATTAGCTGTTTCAGTGATTTATAGGCAGCATAATGCATAATTGTATCTCCCATCTATATATAAACGCCTTTACTTGATTGATAGGTCTATTTACTTCTAATTTTTATCCCTCAATATGCTAAATGGTCTTCTCTTCCTCTTTCAGCATAATTTTCGTCAATAGGCTTTGCTCACGAAGTTATAATGACATATCCTGACCCATTAGGAGTGGTTATCAATTGTATATTTAATTAAATTAGTATCATAAGATCAAAATCCAACATGACATGCTTCTGGTGATAGTTGGAGGAGGAAACATAAGAGAATTGACCATGATAGCTGATTACCATAAGTTCTTAAAATTATGAAATATTTACAATCCTGAGAGGTTCATTGCTAACGACTCCTCCAATTCTGTTTTTATGAAGGATTAGCACAACAACGATCGTTCTTCGATGTGAAGAGAGTTTCATGGAAAATATTATCTATCGATCAAGAATACAATCTATCACATCAATCGGTGCGTTCTTTGGTCAATTTTCTTTTTAACTAATTAGAGCCCTTAGACAGAATGATCATAACCAGAATTGTTGGCATTGGTTTGCTAAAATGAACACATTTCTTGGCAATTTGCATATTAATATTTAATATTGCCACCATTTTACACTTTATCAAACATGGACCAATAAATACTTCATAACCCTCAACACACAATAAAATACATCTATTATCAATATTCATCATCAAATCAACAACTGCAAGAAAAAATAATTAGATTTACAAATCAGTCGGCTCAGTCACTTTTGATTGGAGTATGACAAATTAATCAGATTACATTCACAATCAATAGTAGCAATACATTTGTATATTCAAGTAAAAAATTGATCAGCTTATATTTAAATTAAAGGATCAAACTAACAAGAAACTAAATCTAAAGTCTAAAGAAGAATAAGGCTGACAGGCTTAATTAGATGGTGCGATTGCTTATAAAAAATGAATAAACTACCCT
>Ga0302280_1000524_pt1 | contig 34128 bp, 40 predicted proteins | sample III_Fen_E1_1_FD_198771 | JGI IMG/M metagenome (GOLD analysis project Ga0302280, IMG submission 198771) | Peat permafrost microbial communities from Stordalen Mire near Abisko, Sweden - III_Fen_E1_1 | ecosystem: Environmental > Terrestrial > Soil > Wetlands > Permafrost | place: Sweden: Abisko... | reverse complement strand
TATGTGTCTATTTTCGTGTGCAAATATATTTTTGGATACCAGTTTATTGCGTCATTAAATATTTTACCATTAATGTAAACTGTATCACATTCATGTTCAAATTTTTTTATTAAAAATTTTGTTGTAACACTATGTGATTTTAATTGTTCAAAAACAGGAAAAGTATTTATCGAATGTTTCCCCCATGGTTTATACCATAAAATTAATATTCCATGATAATCATTCAAATTTATATAATGTGTATTCATTATTATATTTACCATATAAATAAAATGATATATTCATTTGAACATTCAATTTTTTTCAATCATACATATATTTTTTATTATTATCATACAAATACCTTTAACAAAACAATTTACATACTTATATTTACTTGTATGTTTCTTTTTGGATATTAATAATAATGTTTTTATTTTATCATCTAATATTTGTTTGTTTGGCCAAATAGTATGCATTTTAGTTGTCCAATCAATTGCATTATTATTAATTTCTTGTTTATAACATTTTTTTATGAATACTAATAATGTGTTTCGCATTGCATCGCCAGAATATGTATACTTGTTTGTTTTTGTGTAAAAATATATCATTGGCGCAAAGCGAAACACATTATTTACTAACTTGCCATTAATATAAATATGATGTATATCAAAAGTTTCATTTTCTGTTTTTACCATTAATATTGTGTTTGTAATATCATAATTTTTCAGTGATTCATATGCATATAGCAAATTTATTGACGCATCGCCATCCAACAAATAATGTAAATGTAGTATAACATCATAATCACCAAATTCAAAATAATGATTATTCATTGAAAATTATTAATATTAATAAACCATATTAACACTTACAATTTCAATTTTTATTGAAAAAAAAATGAAAATGTATTAATATAAAAATCTAATTTATAAATAATAACAATATATGAACAATTTAGAAAAAGACTTTATAGAAGTATATGGTGTGAGTACTTTTAATAAAATAAATCAATACATTCAAGATAATGATATATATGAATATTATATGTTGGCAAAAAAGAACAATACATTATTTAAATTTGGTTTTCATTATGGAATTTTAGAAATAGTATCATATTGTTATTGTGTGTTAAAAATTCCAATAATAATAGATGAATTTATTGATGATTACTATAAAACAATAGATACAAGTGTAGAATCAGAAAGTAATTTAGAAGCACCATTAATAAATAATATGTCAGCAAATAGTGGCTTAACTATTGCTGCTTGGGATAAATTTACTGAAAAAAGAAATATATGTGCTAAATATTTGATAGATATGAAGAAATTTAGCAAGTATAATATAATAAGAAGTAAAAGAAAGTGTAAATTTGAATATAAAATAGTTGATAAATACATAAAACAATATGATTTACTGAAATCCAACTAATTCTTTTTTTTATCATATTTATTTTTATTTATTCTATCGAATAGTTTTCCAGCATCATTCATACTTGTAATATTGTTATTTTCTACCAATTCACCAAAAGTAACAAGTTTTGCACCCAATGCATTTAATATTTTATCACAACTTGTTGGAATGTACGGGTATAAAAAGTGCACAAGTATATAAATTGCATTCATTGTGCTTGACATAATTCTAATATTATTTTCATATGTATTTTTCCAAGGTGTATTATCTGAAAAATATTTATTCACCTGTCCAATTCTATCCATTATTATTTTTAATGCATCACATAACTGAAAATTCAAAAAACAATTATTTATTTGATCCACTAATTCTGTGTGATTAAATATGATGTCTATTTTATTATTTTCCAGATCTTGATCTTTAATTTTGTTTTGAAATATTTTGCCCATCAAACTACTTGTTCTCAAAATTAAATTGCCTAATGAATTCCCTAAAACATTATCATTCATATCTATAAGTCTATTGATATCAAATTTAATATCTTCTCCAATATTCCCAGCATCACAAAACATATAAAATCTAAATATGTCATGATTGTATTTTTCAATAATTTCAACAGGATCAATTGTATTACCCAATGATTTGCTCATCTTTTTACCTTCACTATCATTCACAAATCCATGACACAAAATAGTATTTGGCAAAGGAATATCACATGACATTAACATTCCCGAAAAAATAACTGCATGAAACCAAATTATATCTTTACCTATCAAAGTAATATTTGGTGGCCAAAAAATATTATTATTTTGATCAAAATTCAAAGCAGACAAATAATTAGTTAATGCATCAAACCATACATACATAACATGATTATTTTCTGGAGTTTTTATTCCCCAATCAAAATTTGTTCTGGAAATAGAAATGTCATTTAACTCTTCTTTTATTAATTTATCAAGAATTTCATTTCTTCTTTCCAATGGTAAAATAAAATGTGGATTATCATTAATGTGATTTATGATTTGATCTTTATATTTATTTAATTTGAAGAAATAAGATGGTTCATTACGTTGAATCAACTCATTTCCTGAAACAATATCTTTGTAATTATGTAGTTCTGCCATTTTATTTGTTACATATGTTTCTTCTCTAACATTATACCATCCTGTGTATTGCCCAAGATAAATATCTTCTTTTTCTAAAGCTTTATTCCAGAACCATAAAACAAATTTTTTATGTTGTTCACTTGTTGTTCTGATATAAAAATCATTTGATACATTCAGATTTTGGTTGAGTGATTTGAATGTGTCAACATACTTGTCACATAATTCGATTGGAGTCATATTTTGTTTTTTAGCAGTATCAGAAATTTTTTGTCCATGTTCATCAGATCCTGTCAAAAAAAATACTTGTTCGTTATTTAGTCTATGATATCTTGCAAAAACATCAGCAGTTATGGCCTCATATGCATGACCGATGTGTGGTGGACCATTCATATAATTTATAGCAGTTGTAATATAAAATTTGTCTTGATTATTCATTTTATTTTATTATTAACAACCAAGATAATGCAAGTATTATATTGTTCAATTTTTTGTTATGTTATAAATAAACTTGGATTTTCCCAATTTTTGATTTTTTATTTGAATCATGAAATTTAATGGATCTGGTTTTGCCACAAATATGTATTTATGAGCATCTTTTTTGATTTTATTTGCATAGAAACGTGTCTTAGTAGCATTAAACATTTTAAATATTTGTCTTTTACTCATTGTGATAATTATATGTTTTGATGATGATATATTTTATTAATAGGATATGCAATAAGTTATTTTTTCAATTTTTTTATAAATAAATTTTAATGATATTTCCTTTGGTTCTACAAATGGGACATATATATTGATTATTTTCAGCACTATAACTTTTAGTCATTTTATATTTGCATTGTTTGCATATACACAAATGTCCACATTTATTAAAAGCATATTCTTTTTTATTAGCAAAACATATGGAGCAATTATCATTTGTTATTTTTGTATTTCTTTTTGTATGCATAATTTCCTTGTAATTTAGCCACAAAAGTATTACCCATATTTAATATTCTTTATTAAAGAATATTACACAAGTATTTTCATTTTTTTATAAATTAATGATTATATTTCCAATTTTCAATGACATTTTCAAGATATTTGATGTGTGAACAATTAGTTGTAGCATCTTGTTTTGATTTTTCATCAAGATGATCTTTTGTCATAGAATGTTCCATTATTAATTCATTTAAATCATCACTCGAATCACAATCTTCTTCTTCTTTGCAATATTTACAATCTCTTTTGCATGATAAATCTTTGTGTTTTTCTTTACAAATTCTGCAATTTTCATCACATTTTGATTTTTCATGACATTCTTTGCTCCACTCACAATCAAAACAACTCATTTTGTATTTTTCACATTCAAATGTCTCATGAACTGTTTGTTTACAAAAATAACATCCCGTGTCATATTCTTTTTGTTTCATATGATTATGATGACATTTTTTACACATGGTATTTTGCCAACTATAACATTGATATAGTTCCATAAAATTTGGATCTTCCCAAATATCATCATTATCGTAAAAATAATGATCTGTTGAATTCCAAATATTACAAAATAGTTTTTTGTTTTCTTTGGAGTGGTCAAAATTTCTATATTTTTTTCCAAAATTATCTTCCAAAATTTCTTTGATTGGAATCTTTTCTTGTTCTTTGTTTACTTGAGTTCTCATTATTGTTTTTAATATTCTTTTCTTACTATTAATTTTTTTATTGTGTTTTTTTTTGCATTGGTTTATTAATTTAATGTTTTTCTCATCAGATTGATTTTTCATAATTTTTACTTGTGATTTTTTCATTGTTTATTTGAAATTTGTATATTACGTTAAATAATCTTTACTCTCATTATAACTTTTAATGGATAATACAATCATTTACTTTTTCAACTTTTTTATCAAAAAAATTGAAGTTTTAAATGACTGCATTCCTTTTTAAAATTAACATATTATAAAATGGACGATAGACAATTAAAAATAGTATTAGTGATATTATTAGGACCAAATATTGAAAAAATGGCTTACATTGCACCAGAAAATTTTAATAGAATGTTATATGAAAAAAATTTGATGACTTTGGATATGGAAATTGCAATAATGTTAAATGCTAATTATACAGCATTTATTGAAAGAATAAATAATGAAAAGAATGATGAATGGTTTTCATCTGAAACATTTGAGAAGATTGCACATCGATGTGTTAAAATTTTGGATAATGTTGATAAAAGTGCATATCCTCTTGATCGAATACAAAAAATGATAAAGGCAAAATTTGAGAGTATGTAATTTTTTTTATAATTTCTTTGACCATAATTCAATATCATCATTGTGAAAATCACGAATTATATTCAGTATATCTTTAATTTGCAATTTATTTACTGATTTAATGAACTGGTATGCACAATCATTTATAATACTTAGATTTTTATCATTATATGTATGATAATAATATTGTACTTTTTTTGTTAATTTATTGCCCATCATTTGAATTGCCACTCTAATTGCCAAAGTTAATATAACATAAATGGTATTCATATTATGTCCATAAACACCACATCCCCAATTCCCATCATGTATGTGAATGACCTGAATATTTTTGTTTGAATTTAATATGCCTAATGTCATTAAATAACATGATACGCTATATTTGAATACCCAATCAATCAATTTATCATCATTAAAATATTCTTTGTATGATGATTTGGATATGTCTGGGATTGCTTTTGCCAACATAAAAATATTCACTGGATGATCATGTTTTTTATAAAATTCATTCAATATTTTATTATTTTGTTTTATCTTATGCAAACCTTCTCTGGCATATATACCAATATCATTATTTTGATTCACAAATATCTTTGTTTTTATCAATAATGGAGATAATTCTAAATTAGTATTTAAAAGTCCATATGGATCTTCATTATAAAAATGTTTTGAAAACAAATAAAACATTACCGATGATTGTAATATCATTTGTTCCTCTTGACAAAAACCAAAAGTAAATATACCACCACCTAATGTTTTATTGGCATGATTACAAAATACATGATTTTCATTTGTTTTTTTGTAATCATATGGTTTATTTATTAAATATTCATCACACATTTGTATATTTTGAAATTTAAATGAACTATCATATAATATATTATTTATACTTCCAAATACTTCATTTGGTTCAAAAAAACAATTGTTAAAGTTATTATTGGAATATCTATTGAACCATCTTGCTAAATATAATAATCTTGAAATGATTTTCTTTTTGGTGCCATATATTTTTCGAATATCTACACTATTTACATTCACATCATAATATGCTCTGCATACACTCACAATAGAATCGTCAATTTCATATTCTTTAATATCCATAATACACTTTATTATATCAAACACAAGATAATAAATGATATAAATTCAACTTTTTTAAAACATGTTTATTTGTTTATTAATCAACTCATCTTGCGATTATTTGCTTAATAAACAAAAATGTTTGTTAATCAACTCATCTTGCGATTATTTGCTTAATAAACAAAAATGTTTGTTAATCAACTCATCTTGCGATTATTTGCTTAATAAACAAAAATGTTTGTTAATCAACTCATCTTGCGATTATTTGCTTAATAAACAAAAATGTTTGTACTTCCTAATTATATTTTCATATTTATTCTCATAATATTTTTTGAATTCAAATAATTTTTGAATGATAAATTGTGCATCAAATCTTTCATTTGGATCATGATCAACGAGAGTTTCAATGAATTGTGCAATATCTGGATTAATTAATTTACTGCAATATATTTTTTCAGTTTTTATTTTCAGTAATAATTCACAAAGTGTAGTTTCATTATTTATGTGAGGCAAGTAACCATGCAATATTTTATATAGTACAATACCAAAACTATATATATCAGCTTTTTTTGCAACATAATCATTATCAGTTAATATTTCTGGTGCAACATAAGCAGGTGCTCCAAAATGTTTTGAACACATAATTGTATTAGTTGCAAATCCAAAGTCGCATATTTTCAGAGATAATTTATTTTTTTTGGTGATAAGAATATTTTCCAATTTAATATCCAAATGTGCATATCCTTGATCATGTATATATTTAATACTTTTTATGATTTCAATTCCAAATTTTATGGAGATATAATGTCTCAATGAATTATCATGTATATCTTCGATGTCTTCTTCAAAATTGTCTATTACAAATTTTGCCAAATCACAATGAGCCATTTCAAATATTATGTACATTAATTTATTTTTTTTATTTGACATAAATCCATAATTTTGGATAATATTATCATGTGTTCCCAATTGTTTCAACACATAATATTCTTTTACAAAATTTGTTATTTTTTTAAACTCTTTTGCAACATAATTAGTGTTCTTATGTTTAAATTTAAAAATCTTACTAATTTTAGTTTCTGTCAATAATTCCATGATATTATTGATTATAATTATAATATAGCACAATCATTAATATTTTCAATTTTATTGAAAAAAATTGAAAAATATAATATATTGCATAGCTATTATATATATAGCAAATAAGTACATGTTATTTGCCTTATCATATTATAAAGAACATTTCATTAATATTTATGAAGTGTTAGATTACAACAATATATCTTTAAAATTCAGAATATATTTAAAATCAACTGTTCCAATAAAATTGTTCCAAATATCAGAAAGTTCTAATTATATAATTTTAGTGGATTGCAACAATGAAATTGTAGTCTATGATCTTGTCAATAAAAAAACATTATATACATTACAAATAACAATTGATATAAATATTATCACCTTTGATGAAATAACTATGAATTTGGCAATATCTTGTCATGATTCAATAATTATATATTCATATGCACAAGAATCAAATAGCAATTGCAAATACACACAACATTTTGACAATGATACTATTATATCATCATTCTTTTTCCAACATAATTTAATACTTGTCACCTTGTCCGGAAAAATTATAATAATACAACATTCAACTGATGATAATAGTTTCAATAAAAATAATCTTTATATTGAAAATTTTACTGATAAATTTACATATGCAACATTAGCAGAAGATAAAATAATATTACTCACAGAAGATAATAATGTACTAGCATATGATATCCACGTAAATAATGTTTGTGGTAAACCAATAGATATATATGATCTTGCACGAGAACCAAATTTAATAAAAATAAATTCAGATGGTGATATTGTTATATTATCTGTAATGGATGAAAGTATCACAATAATGAATTCTAAAAATTTATTGGATACTAAAACAATCGAATTATCTACCAAAAATAAAAGGAAATGTAATGCATTTGATGTTATAATCGAAAATGAATTAATGGTTGCGATAAATGGTACGTGTGATATTTTTATAATAAATTTAACTAAAAAAAAGATGAAATTGGCTGCATGTATTAATAAATCTGAAGACTTGCATCCAAAAATTATAAAGCAAATAAATAAAATAATAGATATAAATGAAGATATTAACATTGAATCGAGCAATGCAATTTTATTGTGCACTGATATTGATCATCTTCATAATATTGAACATAAAGATTCTTTTGAATGTCAAGATGATGAATCAAGTGATAGTGGATATTTGACCGGACATTTAAAATTGTTTAATTTTAATAGTTATGCCTAAACTCTATCATTTTTTTACATATTAATATTAAATTTTGTTATATTTTTATTATCAGTGATTTGTTCATTATTTGAAATATAATAAACATGTTTTACACAATGTTTATCCATCAATTCTTCAATACATTCAACAGTGTCATCCAATGAAACAATTATAGCATCATATATATGTTCAATACCATTATTAATTAATGCGTCCACAAGTTGTATTTTATTAAAATTTTGATTGTTCATCAATATGTATGATGGAAATTTGAAACATGTATGTTCAATCATTACAATGTTTTCTGGAATTATCATCAAATCATTATTATTATTTATATGCCCAACAATACCTTCAAAATCATATATAATGAGAGCATCTTCATCTAATCTATCAATATCAGTCATAACATCATTAAATTTTATTGTTTTATCTTTCACACATTCTGGTTTCTTTTGATGCACTTTATTGTGTGATGAATTTATTTTTACATTGAGATTATTTGTCAAATCAACTAATGTTTTATTTTTTGATCTCATTTTTTCATTTTCCAATGCTAACATATTACGTTCATTTTTAATTATTTCCAATTCTTCTGATGTTGCATTAAATTTTTGTTGCAATGAATGATTAATTTCAGATACATTTTTAATAGTATTTTCTAGTTCTGATATTTTATATGCTGTTGCAATTAAATCACGTGTAATCTTTGAAACTGATTCTTGTGAGTTCTTGAAATTAGTGTCTTTTTGTTTTATTTGTGCAATCAAATTAGAAATTTCAATGTTACTATTTTTATTGATCTCTTTTATTTTTTGTTCTGATTTCAAATGTTCTGTTCTGATATATTCGTTATCATTTTTGTATTCTATGAGAGTTTTATCTAAATTAGTAATTATAATATCTTTATTCTTGATGGATTTTTCTTGTTCAGCTAATTTCTTTTTTAATGATGCAATTCCTTCACATTGTTCTAAATATGTTTCACAATGTTTTCTAATTATATCTTCACATTTGATGATTTCTCCATTTAAATGAGAAATTTTTGAATCATTGGTATTTTCAGACTGTTTCGTTGTTGACTTCAAATCATTTATTTCATTATTTTTTTCTGAAACAATATTTTGTTGTTCAGAAATAATATTTTTTAATTTTGCAATCTTGTTTTTATTATTTGTAAGTTCTTCAATCAATTTTTCATTCAATTGAATATTCATTGATTTCAGATCTTTAATCATATTTTCTTTGTCATATATGCTTTCAGTTAAATTTTTAATTTCATCATTATCAATCATTTTATTGTTTGATTCAAATGTCAAAGAAATATATTCATTCAAATCTTGTTCTATTTTTGATAATTCGCAACATTTTTTTTTGTATTCATCACATACTTCAATCAATTTATCTTTATCATTAGTAAGCATATTGTTTGCATCACACAAATTCAATATTTTATTTTTGAGTGTATTAATTTCATTCGAACATTTTTCTTTCAAATTATCATATTCACCTTTCATAATATGTAAGTTTTCATTGATATCATTATTTAATTTGCAAAGGTTTGAAAAGTCATATTTTAATTGTTCACGGTCTTGTTCTGCATTTACCAATTCGTCATATCTTGTTCTGATTTCCTGATAATCACTAAGCAATAATTCGTGATTATTTGATAATTTATCATATTTTTTTTGTAAATGTCCTATTTGTTTTTTACTATTACATTTTTTCTTGTACTCATCACAATATTCTTTTAATTCATTATTTTCTTGATACAATGTATTAATTTGATTTTGGTATTCATTGATATCTTTATTATATATATTTTCAAATTCATTTATTTGCATGAATAATTCATCACAATTTTTGCATTCTACACTATTGATATCACCAATGATATCGCATGCAAAGTTTTTTACTTTATTTAAAAATCCTTCATTGTTAGAATTATTTTCTTTTATATTTTCTGTCATATTAACCGCATCAACAATTTCAATAAATCTTTTTCTTAACTTTCTCACTTGATCATTCTCTATACCAATTTGTTTGCTAATCTCATTTATAGTATCTTTAGTGGAAGTATCATAAAAATTTGTGTTTTGTTGGGATTTAAAAAAATCCAATGTTAATTCAGAATTTTCAATGATCTTTTCGAGTCTTTGAATTTCCTTTAGTAATTCTACCAATACAACCAAATCATTCTTTAATTTTGTATTCATCTATATTATATATCTAATATATAATACAGACATTTTTATATTGTTTTAAAATCAATTTTTTTTATATTGTTGATCAATACTTTTCTTCAAATTATCCAATATGTTTATTCTCGATTTTACATCAATAGTATTTGTATTCAATAATACATTTTTATATACTTTTATTGCAATATCATATTTTCCCAATTTATGTGCTGATATCGCCAAATATTCCATTACATTATTATCTGTTGTCAAATCTTTTAATTTATCACATAACTCGTAACATATTGTGTTCAATTCTAAATTTATACATTTTGCAAATATGTCATTATATCTTGATAATATGCTATTATCCAATTTATATAATTTCAATAATTTCTCAATGTATTCATCCTTTGATTCTTTGACATTTTCTTCATCTAATTGTTTGAAACTGTCCAATAAATTTCTTGCTATTATTATTCTTTCATCAGTATTTGATTTTACATAAGTCAATATATTCAAAGAAAATGTTTTTGCAATATCATACTTTTGAACATGATATGCAGTGATTGACTTTTCGAATTCCAAATAAAATGTCATTTTTTCATCAACATCATCTTTTAACATAACATCACTTAATTCATATCCAATATCATGCAAATTGTTATTTCTACAAAATAATATAATTTTATAATACAAGAAAATAACATCTTTTTCTGTTTTATGTTTATTGTATAAATCAACTGTTATTTGTGATACACCCAAACTATGTATTTTTGATTTTGATATTGGCGTTAATAGCTCATATAATATATTATACTTGTCATCATTTGTTATATCTGGTTTTTTTAATAAATTAATTAATAAGCATATTGATTCATTGTATTTTGAAATATTATATGCACATTTTGCCACACATAAATCAAATAAATGTGTATGTACATCTTTTGATACAAATAATGTGTGGTGACTTGGATATGGTTTATTTGTATGTTTAATACCTAATGCATAACCCAAATTATATTTTTTATTATCAAAACAATATTTTACAATACTATACATGGCTTCCAATCTATCATTAATAAAATAATGTGCTTCCAAATAATTTTCAAACACTTCATCAATATCATAATTTAATCTTAGTTTACATTCTCCAATTTTCCACATTGCATAATAGTTTTCTTCATAAAATGAAATAATTGATGCTCTTTTAGTATAATACACTAACGCATTTTCATTATCTCCTAAATCTTCATATGATCTTCCCAAATAAAAATAATATCTTACTATATCTGGATCATTCGGATTTGATTCTATTTCATTTAATAACAATCTAATATCTCTCTGGAATTTGTCATTTCTATTTCCTCCATCATAATGTTCAGTAATTGATAAATCATCAAATGTTGCATAATGAATTTCCCTATCCAAACATCTAATATATTCATGTGTTGGTCCAAAATATTTCCATTTTAAATCTCTTTTAATCAATTTTACATTTTTATAATCTAAACCACCTTCCCATTTTAAATAATATCCATCATTCACTAATTTATTTTTGAAATCCTTGTCAAATACATTTATTATATAATCAGCATCCACCAATAATAAATAATCGGCAGATGAAAAATCTCTTGCAGCAGATACTAACATAGATCTATTTTGCCCAAAATTGACCCATGGTTGATCCACTATTATACCTGGAATATTATATTTATCAAAAAAGTTTTTAATTACGTTTTTTGTATTATCAGTTGAGCCGGTGTCAGCAATAAAATAACTATCAATAATATCTTTGACTGAATTCAAACATCTTTCAATTATATGTTCTTCATTTTTGAGCATCATACATAAACTAAGTGTTACCATAAATAATATTATTATCATATTTTTAAGTGTATTTTTTAAATTTGTTTTCAGTTATCGTCTTTATTATGATAACAATCATAATAATCACAATAATCAAAATTATTAATAACTTGGGATGGTTCACTTGTTCTAATATTATTTGGACAAATATATTCATATGGTGTTAAATTATTATTGTCTTTTATTGATAAATTTGCATATTCTCCAAAAATATTTGCAATCCTAAAATCATACTTGTTTATTATCACATAATGCATCATTGTTCTTCCAAATTTGTCTTTATCATTTATGTAATCTGATATTGTTTGTTTATTACTTAATTTCAACAAATAATTAAACATTGTTAATATACCAGTATATGCAGTTTCATCAGATGAGAAGCCCAAATATTCTGTATTACTATTGATTATACTTTTTAATTTTTGTATTATTGGTTCTATATTTGATTCCATTTTATATTCCATGATAGTACTGTATTATAAAAACAAGAATGACAAACACATCAAATTTCAATTTTTTTCAAAAATCAGTAACCAAAATGCCAAACAATTTTTTTCAAAAATCAGTAACCAAAATGCCAAACAATTTTTTTCAAAAATCAGTAACCAAAATGCCAAACAATTTTTTTTCAAAAATCAGTAACCAAAATGCCAAACAATTTTTTTTCAAAAATCAGTAACCAAAATGCCAAACAATTTTTTTTCAAAAATCAGCAACCAAAATGCAAACCATTTTTTATCACAAAAAGTTGAAATTATAAATGTTTGTTGGTTTCATTAATTGGTAACTTTATCAAAAATGAGCAAATATATACCAACAATAATCATATCAGAAGTACTTGATACTAAACTATCATTTGCATTATCAAAATATCTATCACGTGATACTCCAAACTTTCCAAAAGTGCTAATGAATGCTTGCACTCCAAGTATATTGATAGGTAGCAATCAAACAAAAAAATCTTATAATGCAAAAAAAATCAAAGAAAATAATATTGATTCAATAATAAGAAGTACTGAAGGAGGATCAATGTACGTTGATTCACAAACATTGTGGGTGCAAATTTTGGACAAATCAGATGTCTTTGAATCTACTTTTAAAAATAGAGGAATAATAACGAAATCAATTAAAAAAATTATTCCTAATGCTTTGATGGATTATAGAGGTATCATACTATGTAATAATAAAAGAATTGGTGCAGATGCTATTAATATATTACATGGTGAACATGAATTTTACATATCAATTAATGCAGATTTGGAAGAAGCAAATGAATATTTAAAATGTGACAATACCGATTTTGTTAAAAATTATAATGATGAACTTGGCAATATGGATGATTACTGTTATTCTGCTTCTGAAGATATACATTTGAGGTTATGCAATCAATTGATAAACAATATTGCAAAAAAGTATGGAAAAGTAAATTGTCATTTTATTAGAACAGACAATCCTTATGATTTTGATTTTGAAAAGAAAATCATGAACAATAAAACATTCAAAAAAGAAAATAAAAATGAAAGTCTATTTGATGATAAAATAATAAATGAATCAGATTTATTAAAAATCCCAAAAATTAAAGAGTATTATGATAATTTAATAAAAAAATAATTGATGATAAAAATTTTAAAAATAATTGTAATACTTGTCAATGAAATTTATACCATCGTCATATAAATATTCAATTTCTTTTCTTAGCTCGATGTCTTTTATCTTAATTGTATTTCTATTGACTTCATCTTCACCAATAATTATCATAAATTTTATTTTTTTAATTATTGCATTTGATATTGCTTCTTTCATAATTTCTTTTCTATATGACATTTCAGGATAAATTCCAATATTTCTAAATTTTGCACACAATTTTAATTTATATTTCATCATATTTTTGCCGATTCCCACAATATAAACTTGTGGATTTGGAAAATCAAAGTTAAAGTTATCATTCTCTATTATCGTGACTAATCTTTCTATGCCTAATGACATACCAATTGCATTAACACTTTCTTGATTTGAAAATTTTTTGAGTAAATTATCATATCTTCCTCCGGCAGCAATCGACGATTCCATAATATTTTTATCATTGTATGTTGCTTCATATATCAATCCAGTATAATAATCTAATCCTCTGGCCAATAAAGGAGAGAATGATATATTATGATAACAATTTGTCATTTGTAAATATTCAAATAATATATTCATTTCATCATAAACATTATCTTGAATCAATTTATGATCTTTTAATAAATTCAATATATCAATTGGTTCATTTTTATTAATATTTAATGGATCTTTCATTTTTTGATTTGTTATTAAAGTTACAAAATCTGTTATTTTTTTGATAATATCCACGTCTATATTTTTTAATGTTAATTCTTCAACTACCATTTCAATAACTTGATTTTCAGGATATTTATCAATTTTATCCAAAGTTGAACACACACATGCATGAAACTCATTGGATAATCCAAAAGAAGTCAAAACATCATATAAAATTTGTCTATGATTCACCAAAACAGTATATGTTTTTGGTTTTATTAATTTATCAAGACATTCACACAATACATTTAAAATTTCAGTATCATATGACATCACTTCACTTGAACCTGCTATATCAAAATCACATTGATAAAATTCTCTGAATCTTCCTCTGTTCATTATTGGTTGGTCTCTTCTGTAAACTTTTCCAATTTGATATCTCTTAAAAGAACTTAACCCATTTGATCCCATATATCTTGCGAATGGCATAGTTAAATCATATCTTAAGATTAACTTTTGCCCTCCTTGATCATCTAATTTATATACTAATTTATTAAATTCTTCTCCATATATATTTTGAACTAGATCTTGGCATTCAAAAATAGGTGTATCAACCGGTTTTCCTCCATATTTTATAAAAATTTTTTTAATTGATTCAAATATACAATCTCGTATTAATACATCTTTTGGGTTTAGATCTTTTGTTCCCTTTGGTGTTTCGTTCATATTTAGTGTATTTATTGAAATATACTATATATCATAATGATTAATTTTCATCTTTTTTTGACCAAAAAAATTGATAATAATACTGAATATAAAGACCACTTAAATACATATTAATATTACTATAAAATGACTACAGACTATTATGAAATATTAGGTGTCAGTAAAACGGCCACCGAAAAAGAAATAAAAAGTGCCTGGAAAAAACTCCAATTAAAATATCATCCAGATAAGCTTCCGGATGATAAAAAGAAATGGGGTGAAGAACAGATTAAAAAAATCAATAAAGTATATGATGTATTAACTAATCCTGATCAAAAAAAGATTTATGATCAATATGGCGAAAAAGGATTGAGTCAATCAGAACAAGGTGGACGTCCCGGTGGCTTTTCAAGTGGAGGATTTCCCAGTGGATTTCCCAGTGGATTTCCTGGAGGATTTCCTGGAGGATTTCCTGGAGGATTTCCTGGAGGAGGATTTGAACATGTATTTTTCAATCAAGGAGCATCACAAGATAAAATTCAACCAATTCAAATTATTGAAGAAGTGACATTAAAAGAATTATATTTTGGTAAAGAATATATGAAAGATATATCAAGAAAAAGTGTATGTACAAGTTGTAATGCTACTGGATATGTTGATAAAAAACCACATAAATGTAAAACATGTGATGGTAATAAAATAGTTATTCAAGTAAAAATAATGGGTTCAAGACAACAACATATGCAGACTGTGTGTCCTGACTGTAAAGGAACTGGAGATGACAAAACTGGAGTATGTTGTAAAAAATGTACTGGTTCAAAATTAATCAGTGAACAGTTTAAACTCAAATGCAGAATTGAACCTGGAATGCATGAAGGTCATGTGGTCAATATTGCAGACCAAGGAGATCATTATCCAAAACAAATTAATGGTCAATTCATTAGAGGACATGTTCAACTCATTATAAAAGAAGCACAAGATCCATTATTCAAAAGAGGATTCGAATGTAGAGGTAAAAAAAATCTCGCAAATTTATCAATGAATTTTGAGATAAGTTTGGTAGAATCATTATGTGGATTCAGTAGAGAATTTACATTTTTAGATGGAAAAAATATTTATATTTCTGAAATGGATCCTATTAATGATGGTGATCTCAAAATGATTCCTGGAAAGGGTATGCCATATGTAAATCAAACATATAAACATGGAGATTTATTAATAAAATATCAAGTTAAAATGCCAGAAAAAATAACACAAGATATGAAAACTAAATTAGCAACTATATTCAAATACAAAGGATTGAGCAATCCATCAAAAAATGCAGATGAAGTTAATACAGTATCAGCCAGTGTGGGAAATTACAAAAATGCTGGTGATGAAGATGATGAAAATGATAATCACAGAGACAATGTGGAATGTAGAACACAATAATGTTTTTATTTATAAATTAATTAATTGCTATTAACATATTTTTATTAAAAATGATTAATTATCACCATTAATCATTTTTTTCACTAAATTAACATCATGATGATAAATATGCAATGATGTCGTATGATGATAATAATACCCAATTTTCAAATTTGGATAATCATTCAATAATTCATCAACCATCCTATGCAACAACACACAGAAATACATGATATTATATGGTGTTCCTCTGACCAAATCATTACTTCTCATATTACCACACAAATTTAATTGATAATTATCAGAATCTTTTATTTTTGAAGCTAAAAATTGTATGAACATTGTACATGGTTGATCTTTATTATTTGCCCATTGATGTGACAGTCTATTAAAATGCATATATGCTTGTTTGCATGTTAATCTATTTTGCAACCTTGATTTTGCCCATTCAAATTGTGACAAAAAATCATCATTAGGTGCATATTTAATATTACCAGCATCTTTCATATGATAAACCATATGTCCATAGTTGGCATTTATTGATCCATCTGGATTGGCAATATTTTTCCAAATATTTCCAAACTTGGTCAAACCAAAACAATCACCACTATCAAATAATACTTTTTCTTTTTTAAAATATGATTCAATCATTCTATTTCTCTTTTCACTTTTTGTTTTCAAAATATTCAAACTTGGATTCATAATATAAAAAGAATAATTGTGTTTTTCATATTTTGGTTTTCTGTTAATTTCTTCATCATTACATACTAAATTATTTTCATCATAATTATTTAGCACGTCATCTAAAATAAATATATATGCATCATCAAATGTATTAAATTTGTTAATCATTAATATTAAACATATCTAAGGATACTTTACCAATTATGAATAATGTTCAATTTTTTCATAAAAAGTTGAAAATGCAATTGTCTGTATATCTCATTGTAAAATCCATATACTATGAAAAATTGCGTAATACATATAAAATAAATATGAATAATAAAGCAATAGTTGATGCATGGTTGGATGAATTAGACCAACAAATGTTTAATGATGAAGAACAAGTGAATGATGATAAACAATTGGATGAATTGGAACAACGAATGAAGGATAATGGACTCATTGATAATTCAGAAAATATATGCAATTATGAAAAATATAATAATTGTTCTGGAAAAGTAACAGATGGCCCAGATCCATATTTAATAAAATTTTATGATGATAATACTTCACATCAAATGTGTGAAAGTTGCAGAAAACAATCAAATAATGCAATAAATGTTTAATTTATGAAAATTTCAATAAAATCATTGTATTTTATTGAAAAATATGTAAAAAAATTGAAAAAGTAACTTATTGTATGATTCTTTATAAAGTAAATATATCAAGCAGAAATTATATAAAAACTAATTACTGCAAAATTTAACATAAAATGGAGTCAAATAAAAATGATTTAATGATTTGTCAAATTAAAGGATGCAATAAAAAAGTACGTTTGTCAGCTCCTTTCAAGGGTAAAATGAAGGATTTTAAATGTGCATCATGTCAGATATTCTATGATGTGGAAGGTGCAAATTTCAATCTTGTGGAAGCTGGGAAACAAGTACCTGCTGGATCTTATACTACTTGCACGGAATGTGATGCTCAGTTCAAATGTTACAAAGATTTCAAAGGAAAGAGACCAAAATGTTCTTTTTGTAGAAATCCAGTTGCACAACATTTTCCAGTTCGCGAGTGTAAAAATTTTACATATAATGGTAATTGTCATGGTCAAGTCACATTTGGTCCAAATCCATATGATGCTGATATTAAAAATATCAATACTTCACATTGGATATGTGCACATTGTAGGAAACAATGTACAAGTGATATATGAGAAATTTATTTATTGAACCAATATAAATAAAACAAAAATACATTCTCACTAAAAAAATTGAAAATTGCAATACAAACAACTGTTATTTATTTATGATTTATTCAAATGGATAAACCTCCTGAAATTGAATCCGGAAATATAGAATATAAAAGACAATTAATAAATATTTCTGAAAATAGATTTATTGGATTGAGAAATCAAATGTTGTGGAGAATGAATGAATCTTTTATAAAAAATAATATATTAGAAGCAATATATTATATTGGAATAGAAGATAATGGTACTGTCAGTGGTTTAAAATCACATGAACATAAAGAATCTATTACCAATCTTAAAAAAATAGTAAAAAGTATTAATGCTGAAATTATCTCTACACAAGTAACATGTTCCAATAAAGGAATTTTTTCAAAAAACATAATAAAGCAATCAAATATGTTACGCAAAAAAGATATTAAAATAATAGTTCTTGGTTCAAGTTCATCTGGAAAATCTACTTTGATATCTGTTTTGGCTCATGGGCATCCTGATAATGGTATGGGATCAGCAAAAGAATTGATGTTAAAATATGATCATGAAACCAAATCTGGTAATACATCGAGTATCAATTATGAAATATATGGATATGATAAAAATAATAATGTCATAAATTCCAGTTCAAATTTTTTGTCATCATGGTCAAGTATTATCGAACAATCAGATAAAATCATATCTTTAATAGATACCCCTGGATCTCCAAATTATATGAAAACTACTTTGTTTGGTATATTGGCTCATAAACCAAATTTTGCAATTATAACAATAGATGGAAATAATCATGAATTAGATGATTATACCAAAAATATAATAAATATATGTGATAATATTTTATTATCATATGTACTTGTGATTATAAAATATGAAAATAATTTTAATATAAAAATTAATGATGCAATTCCAATATCAAATATTACTTGTGAAGGCTATGATAAATTACATGATATAATAAAAAAATTAGAACCAATAAAAAATAATGATAATCCAACAGAATTTATGATAAATAAATTATTTGATGTACATGATATTGGGAATGTTATGATGGGAACATGTTTGAATGGAAATGTATCTATCAATGATAAATTATTAATTGGGTCATATAATTCAAATTTTTACAATGCAACCATATTATCAATTCATCAAAAACAAATCCCTGTCAATAATATTTATACTGGTGATACAGCATGTATTGTTGTTAAACTTCAAGATAATATTAAACTTAAAAAAAATATGATATTGATATCTGAAGATAATATGGATAATGTTGTGTCATCTTTTAATATTATTTTGAATAAAGAAATAACAGAAGATAATATATTAAAAGTCAATAGTGATATAATGATATACACAATGAATATACAAGAAAAAGTAAAAATAATAAATATTCGAGATAATAAAATTTCTGCAATATTTAATAATAATTCACAAAGATATATCAAAGATTTTGAACATGTTATTATAGAACATAATTGTAATTACTTATTTGGTACAATAAAAAAATCATAATTAACAACAACATTTTATACAACATTTTGTTATTGACACAATCATCACATGCAATATACAGAAAGATGTAAAAACAATCATGAGTATCATTAAGCAATAAATTTTTATTTATATATAATATATTTGGATGATTCGTTTTATAATAACATCCAAGTGTAGAATTATTATTAAAACTTGTGTATTATTTGATGCAGTTATTATCATTATATTTACAATTGATTGCAATATTTGATGCAAAATTATTATAATTTAGTGTAAAATTTATATTATGGCATATTGTACATATATTATCACATACAGATATAGATTCACTATCACATTGACATTCATACATTCTATTATAATAAGAACAACTTTGCTCACAACATATAATTGGTCCACAACATGGTTCATTTTTTAAATCATCAAAACAATTTGTCAAATTATTACAAACACCACATATACAATTTTGATATTCACAACAAGTATATAGCTCATCAATATAATTGCTTATAGCGCAATTTGTATGTTTTTGTCTTGCATAATTTACTATTGGTGGAACAAGTGCAGAAAATAATATTACAATAATAACACCAATTAATACCAACAAAAAAATTACGATTAACTAATTATATAATTGTTCGTCAGTTAATTCACTTTCATCATCTTCAATGTTATTGTTACCATTATTTGTTTTTTCTGTCACATCCAAAGAATCATCAATAGATGTTTTGGTAATTTCATTATCATCCATTTTGTGTATTTATCAATTTAAAAAGCATAATTCGATGTATTACTCATTCAATTTTTTGGTAAAATATTGAATATTAAAATTAATATAACATAAAAAGTAAATATATAAATTATCAATATATGACAACAATAGTGAATATAAAAAAAGCACAATTGAACAAAAGAAATATAAAAGATTTCCAAACATGGAATAATTTGAAACATACTTTATATATTGGTAGAAATATGAGTGTTTATGTGAAAGGCACTAACGAATCAATCTGGAAAAATCCATTTTCTGTTAAAAAATATGGTCGAGATAAATGTTTGGAGTTGTATGAAACATACATAAAAAATAATAAAGAGTTATATGATAAATTAAATGAATTAGAAAATAAAGAACTTGGTTGTTGGTGCAAACCAGAGCAATGTCATGGTGATATATTAATTAAATTGTTGAATGAAAAAATCAAAAAATAATTTTTGGCATTTCTAATTTTGTTATTTTTTTTGTAATAATCATTTTTTTGAAATATGTTGGTAACATAGTATTTACAGGTATTATTATTGTTTTGATATTTTGATTTTTATTGTCTTTTTTATTTTTGATTGTTGCCAAAAAACTATCTGGAATTGAAACATCATCGTCATATCCATAAAATGCTAGATTGCAATTCCATTCTTTGTTTTTTTTATAACATGGTATCCATTGGTTTCTGAAAATGTTCATTATTATAATACTTACAAAAATAATTAGCATTTAAATCATTTTTCAACTTTTATGTTATATCTTTCTTTTATGAGTTTAATTTTTTCTTCTCTTGCTAATCGTTCTTTGTCTCTAATCTTTTTTTCTTTATTGTCTTTATAATCATTGATCATACTATCTTTATAATCAATAACTTCATTAACAGACTTGTTAACACTATTACTTACTGCTTCAACACCATTATTTACTTTATATGCTGCCACTGATGCACCAATCACTCCTAAAGTACAACCCATTATAATAATTTATTATATATTATTTTAAAGTATTCATAATATCATAATTTCAACTTTTTATCATAAAAATTGAAATTTAATGATCATGTAGCACTCATAATATGAATATTTATTATTATAATGCAAAAATTGCCAACTTGTGTTCTTAATTATATGATGAGTCAATTTTGTGATAAAAGTACTATAAAGAATTGTTTATTATCATCACCAACATTCAAAATAAATAAATTAGATAATGTCATCAAAGATAATTTTATTTTAACAAAAAATCAATTCATTAAAAAATACATACAAGATTATAAATATTTAATTATGATTGATGATTTGGTATTGCCAGTTGAAATATCAAATGATGGATATGGTGTGATATCATTAGAAAATAATGATTATGCACAAATTGTGTATGAAGGATACATACATAATAATTTGCCACATGGTCATGGTAAGGAAATCACATTTTGTAACCATTATTCGTCTTCTATTTATATCACAGAAGGCCAATATAAAAATGGTATAAAATATGGCGATTTTATGGTAAGTAATGAATACATGCCATTACATGTAGATATTTATATTGCTGATAATGTAATCAATGTAAAACCTTTATATTTTGAAAATATCCATGTTACATATTCAATGATATTATTTTCAATATTAGCTCATATATTTTTATTATTATTTGGTATTCAATCAACACGCACTAAGATGGGATTATTGGGAATTTTATTAAATATGCCTTTTCTTTTTATGTGGAGGTATCACGAAAAGATTTTAGTGTACATTAATACACATTATAAACATATAAAATTCAGTTATCTTTTTCATTTGGTGATATTTGCTTTTATTATAGATATTTGGATGATTTTTATATTTTAACATGGTAAATAAAAATTATTTTTGTATAATAAAAAAAGTATTATTGTTAAAATTGTTGTACTTTAAACCAACTATTAAATACACCAATGTATCCAATAAGTTTTCCGCCAATTTCAACTCTTGCAACTTTAAAAACCACAAAATCTTGAATTTCTTTTTCTGTTAATTTTGTTTCTACACTTGAAACAATTCCAGATAATACTTTAAGCGGTGAAACAGTAGTGTCCTTCTTATATTTTTCACTAAAATCTCTTTTTAATTGCTCGTCAAAAGATTTATCTGTTGGTTTTGTTGCTATGGTTGTTGCAATCAAAATACCTCCAAATAACATACTTCCAATAAATACATTTCCTATTAAATTCATCATTTGTAATTCAATATAATGATATGTACATTAAATACTTTAAATTTCATTTTTTTTATAAAAATAAATTAATAACTTTCAATGGGTATCCAATTATTAAATACACCAACATATTTTATATTATCACCATCTATTTCGACAGTAGCAATTTTAAATACAATATAATCTTGAATATCTTTTTTTGCCCCAATACATCCAAGATTAGAAACAACACCAGAAAGTATATTTGGTAATATGCTTGCTTTGTCTTTTTCATATTCACTTTTAATATCACTTTTTAATTGATCATCCAATGATTTATTTGTTGGTTTTGTTATTAATGCTGTTACAAATAATCCAGTACACACGATTGTAGATATTATAAAAGTTGATCCAATATTATTCATTACTTTAATATATAGTAATATATTTATTATTTATTTTAAACTTCAATTTTTTTATAAAATTTATTGATTATCAGACATATTGTAGAAATTATGGTTACGTCTTGGTCGCACGTTCATATCTACTCTTATTTTTTTTGGAACTTGTTTTCGCATACTATCATTCATCAAAAAATCATAATAGTCTTGAGTTATTTCTCCATTTTGCAATGTTTCAAATTTTGCTTTTATTTCTTCTTTACGTGTTGCAAAATCATCATCTTTGCATATTGAATTATTATTTGTATAATTATTTTCTATTGATGATATTTTTTATTATATTGCAATGTTCAATTATTAAAATATCCAATTTTTTAAATGATATCAATAATAGCATCATTTTGGTTATATTTAGCAGCCAATATATAGTTTGTTTCATTATCCTGTATAAAATCTGCGTATTTTTTATTTGCATAATTATAATCGGATTGACTCAAAACAGGTATACTCATATTAATATCTAAGTAAGTTGCATTTTGTTTTTGAATAAAAGTTGGGGCGTCTACTCTGAGTTGTGCAGGTAATAACAAAGTATTAGATACCAAAGCATAAAAATCATTCAATCTATCCAAAAATCTTGCATATTTTGTAATTAAATCACTCCATCCACTAATTTTTAAAAGAGAATTTAAAATTGTGATTATACAAGTTAATGTCAAAGATGCAACTGAAAATCCAAAACTAACCCAAATATATTTACTACTAATTGCAAGCAAAGCAGTAATCACACTACTTAATAAAGTCACTATATATCCTAAAATCATTACCCATTTTAATACACCATCATTTAGAGAAGTATATTTAGTCAAAACAGTATTATACACAAATCCACTTTTTTGCACATTTGTTTTCCATGCTCTCACTGTATCAGTATTATTATCAGTCCAACCATTATATACTGTATTACCATTTGGATCAATGCCCACAGTCATAATGATGTTATTTGGAGTTATAATTTGTGTTGGCACACTATTTGTTTTTTTTTGTGGATTTAAATTTGGTCCAGTGAATCCGGTGATTCCAATAGGCCCAGTAAGTCCTGAAATTGATTGTTTGTTAGATGGATTTGACATGGGAATTAATGGAATGTTTGATTCATTGCTCATAGTCTAAATAATAATTTATGATTAAATAGCTCATAATATATTTATTTTTCAATCTTTTGTGAAAAAATTGAAATAATATTTTATTGAAATATATTGGTTACAATGACTTGCAATAATATGAATAAATTACAGCAAACGTTCACTAATATGCCAAAATGTATTTTTTTATATATAACAACATATTTGAATTACCGAGATAAATATTCATTAAAATTAGTGTGTGACAAGTTTAATGATTGGGTGACTTTTACATCAAAAGAAATTAATGAAAAATATTGGAATGATTCAAAAAAAATATATATTAAAATTTCCAATTGTCTTAATTGCCTAACATGTTATGTTTGTGAAATAAAAGTATGTAATAAATGTTATAGTAAATATACAAATAAAATGCATGAATTTAGTAAAAAATGTTATAGTTGTAAAAAATTGCATGATCCGAGTACTTATGAAAATGGTCTAAATAAAGTCAATAATGGACATGGAACTACTATACCTGTATGTGATGGATGCATTCATACATATTATTATTATTGAATATAATGCAATAATATATATGGTTAATATGTGATTTTATTATTTTATACATATCAAATTATCATCTTTTGTCAAATAAAAGTATGGAGCAATATATTTTAATATATTTGTTGATACTATTTTTTCCTCAATGTATTGTTTCATCTTTGTCACTCCTTCTATTCTTTCATATAATGATTCATATGATGCATCTTGTGGGTTCATTTGCATGTTTGGAGATGCATAATATTTCACGATCGATTCCTCAACATATTTTAACAATGGATCAATAGCTATTTTTGTCGCAAGAACTCCTTTCTTGTCTGATCTCCATTCTGCATTATTCTCATCTATTTGATGTCTAATGATATAACTCATTCTTGCGGTATCAGAATTCCATATTGATTGTTGTTTGGGATCACCTTTTTTATAATGTTTTATAATAAAATCTCCTAAATATTTTATCAAAGAATCATTTTTATATTTATAAATTAATATTTCTACAAATTTTGTGTTTTTAGTGATTGGATCTGTATTATCTGGTGCATCATTATCATAATCACCACCATTATTCTCTATGGATGGTATATTTTCCATAATTTTAAATGGTGGTGATGTTTTATAGGTATTTATTACATATTGCAGTGTGGAAACAGATTTATTTAAAATTACACCACTTGCACTAAGTGTTGATTTAAGATATTCTACAGTTTTTTCGAATGTACGTATTTCTTTATCTTTAAAGTCAATTTTTAATTGTAATTCATTAATTTTAATATTGGATTGATTTTGAATTTCTTTTATTTTATTTTCATAATCAATTCTTAAATTTTTAATATTTTTGCATTTTTCGTAATGTGATAGTAATGTATTGGAATGCATAAAATATCTTTTGCAATATTCACATACATTTTGTTGAATTAATTGTTGTTTGGTTTGTTCAGCTTGTTGAATTGCTTGCTGTTTAATTTGTTCTAGAGATTGTTCTTTTTCTCGAACTACTCGTTCATTCGCTGCTAAAAGTCTCATTATCTGTTGATGTTTTTTGGATATCTTATGTGTATCTAAATTTGCAATACGCTTTGTAGTATAACTACAGGCAACACATTCGTATATCATATAATATCAAAATACATTATTTATATCGTTTATTGTGAGAATATATATAAACATATATTATTTCTAAAAAATCATGATAATATTCAATGGTTTTCAAATGCAATGGCTAATATATTCACTTTTCAAAAATATCAAATAATATTTTATCTGATTTTTTCACAAGTCTTTAAGTGTCTTTCAATAAATTTTGAATAAATTCCCGAATTTGCAACTAATTTTTAAGTAAATTTACTAATTTTTGAGTAAAATTTCTTAGTTTTAAGTAAAATTTCTCAATTTTAAGTCAAAATTTTCAACTTTTCGATCGATGTAAAAGTAATTATATCTACAATTTCAAAATAAAATGTAATAAGGACACAACTATTGAATAAAAAATATATTTTTATTTATTAAATATCAAAAAGTACCAATATATACAAATTAGTTATATATTTATAGATACCTGTACTTTTGTAAGTTTTCAAAATGAAATTTTAAAAAATAAAAAAATTGAAATTCATTATCTCATAACTTTTTATTTTTTTGAAAACGTTTTTTTTTATTATTTTTTAAAGTCTAATTAAATTTCTATATATATAAACACAACATTCTTGTGTAAACTTGAAAAATTTTTCCTCGATCTGCTTGAAAATCAAAATAAAAACGTTTTCATTTTTGTAAACTTTATACTAGTATTTATCGTTACTTTTTTATTTTACATTAAAAATTTATTTTATTGTAAAATCATTAAATATTCTTTAATATACACTTATATGTATACTTTTTACATGATACTTTAGTGAATTTTAATATTAATATATTCTTCAAATATAGTGTTTGTAATGAGCCAAATTAGAGTCACAAATTTAACATTTAATACTTTAATATTAGTTTCTTTTAATCATTCCTTATTAATTTTATGCTTTAAAAGTAGTGTTTGTAATGGGTCAATTTATAGTCATAAACTTATTATTTAGTACTTTAATATTAGTTTCTTTTAATCATTCCTTATTAATTTTATGCTTCAAAAGTAGTGTTTGTAATGGGCAGATTTTTATAAAAAAATTGAAATAATATTTGATTAATGCACATTTATTTATAATACACAATATATGAATAAATTGCCAAAATGTGTCTTTTTACATATGACAACATATGTAGATTTTCAAGATAAATATTCGCTGAAACAAGTATGCAATAAATATGATAATTGGATAAAATTTACACCAAAAGAATTCAATGATAAATATTTCAATGATATTAAAAAATTACAAAAAAGAATTGATAAATGTGTTTGTGATGAATGTGAAATTTGTAATAATTGTTTTTCCAGTAATTATGACACAAGATCACGATGTTCAAATGGTCATAAACACTTTAATAATCTTTTTTGTGTTAATTGTCTTAATATTTGTTCTATGTATAATTGTGATGATTGGATTTGTAACAACTGTGCAAATAAATGTATTTGTGGAGAAATTTACTGTGATGATTGTTCTCCACATTGTAATAGTTGCGAAAAAGTAATTTGTGAAACGTGTGAAAAAACATGCTATGGATGCGATTTTCATTTTTGTTCATGCACAACAATGGTCCATCTGAATGAAAATGTATATTGTCCAAAGTGTGCAATATATCATTAAAAAATTTTATAAAAAAATTGAAATATAAATCATTAAATACTTTTATTTTATATTATATCATTAAATGGAAACATTACCCAGAGTTATATTTTTACATTTAATATCATATGTGAATGTGCAAGATAAGTGTAATTTAAAAAAAATATGTAAAAAGTTTAATAGTTGGATATTATTTGATTCGTGTGAAATTTATGAATATGTTGATAAACTAAAAAAAATGATTGATGATGCTAATATATGTGAATTTTGTTTTAGATTGTTTGATTCACATGATGAGATATGTTCAAATGATCATTGCAAATCAAAATATTGTCGTAATTGTATTAATACATGTGAATCATCAAATTGTGATAATAATATATGTGATACATGTGTACATGTATGTCATAATAATTTTGACAATTATAAATCATGTAATAGATGCACATATGATTGTAGTGGTTGTGGCAGAACATGTTGTAATAGGTGTGCAATGCAATGCGAAAATTGTGATAAAATGTATTGTATGTGTACAGACATAAAATATTTTGGATATGACAATACATGTTTAAATTGCAAATAAAAATTGAAAAAATAATTATATGATATGCATTTATTTTATTAATTATTCAAATGGATCAACAATTTTCCAATGTGGCAAAACCAGTATTTACATATATGCTTGGTTATTTGGACATGCAAAACAAAAAAAATCTAAAAAAAACATGCAAAAAGTTTAATGATTGGGTAAAATTTTCTGATAAAGACTTTTCTGTCAAATATTGGAATGACATAAATAAATTAAAAAAAAATATAAATCAACTAAAAAATCAATGTAGATGTGATCGTTGTGAAATTTGCAGTAAGCTTTTTTGTTTTGATTGTGAATCTAATGATAAATATTTTAAATCTAAAAAATGTATATGTGGCGGATTAGTATGTTATTCGTGCGCTAATTTTGATTCAAAAATGGTACAATGTAAATGTTTGAAATGGTGTTATGTTAATTGTACTGATGCAAAAAAATGTATTTGTGGTGAAATTTTTTGCATTGATTGTAAGAATAATTCAATAAAATGTATTTGTGGTAAAACATTCTGTAATTCATGTATTGAATATTATACAACGCTGTGTTCTTGTGATAAAATTTATTGCAATGAGTGTGAATATAAAATAATAAATTGTTGTGGTTATATAAAATATAAATCAACATGTTTATGTAATGATGATTATTGTGATGATTGTAATGATAAATTAGTGGCTTATTCCAAAAATAAAATAAAAATTGAAATTAAAAATCACTGATACATATTTATTTTATTATTCATTCAAATGGAGCAAGAACTCAATAATATGCCAAAGTGTGTCTTTTTATATTTAGCCACATATTTGAATTTGCAAGAAAAAAGCACATTAAAAAAATTATGCAAAAAATTTAATGGTTGGATTGTATTTGGACAAAAAGATTTTGCCAAGAAATATATGAAAAAAGTAAATAAAGTAAAAAATGATAGGAAAAAACAATGTTTTAAATGTTTTCATGATTATTCTTATTCTCATTATTGTTGTTTTACAAAATGCCAAAAATGTAATAACGACATTTGCAATGATTGTGTATATGATGGATGCGAAATGTGTGCTGATTGTACTGATTAAAAATAAAAATATTAGTTTATTATAATAATGCCATTTGTAAGTGAAAAACAAAGAAGATTGTGTTGGTTTTTGTATGCTCAAGATATCAAAACAGGTAAAACACCAACATGGGATTGTCATGAGTGGGCCCACACGAGCAACATAGAAAGACCAATTCAAAATAAAAAATATGTGTTAAAATATGATAAAGATAAAAAACAAAAAAAATTGAAAAAATAACCAATTGATATTTTTATATAGTTACATTATATCAATATTCTCACAAGAAACATGTACATTGAAGTGTTTTTCAATAACAAAATAATTAAAGTGCCAAAATGCATTTTTCAATATATATCTAATAAGTATTTGGACATATTATCTATTTTAAGATTAAGACAAGTAAACAAAGCTCTAAATAGTATTATTGTATATAATTTATATGATATACCAAAAAAAATTAGAATAAAAATTACAAATGATGTAATAAAACAGCACAAACATGTAAAATATTTGCATTTGATGAATAATGGTAAAGTTGATGATATTAATTGTTTGCAAAATTTGGTTAAATTGCATGCATCTTGGAAAATATCACATGCATCAATAAAAAATTTGGTAAACATAGAAGATTTGGACATTCAAAATACTTGTATTGATAATGTTGACCACATGAACAAATTAAAAAGAATTACTGTTAATAAATTAGTAAATTTGAATAATAATCATAACAATTTGGAAGAACTCATTGATAATAATTTTTATTATTATGAATATGATCTATTTTGTCCTCCTCACACAATAAATAATCTTAAATATTTAAAGAAGAATTTTGGAAATCGAAATTTAAATATTCAAAATTTGGAATATCTGACATGTGTTAATTTACAAAATATAACACAGTCTGATTTTGAAAAATTTTCCACATGTAAATTTTTGAAACATGTAATAATTGAGACTCCAAAAATGATAATATTACATACATTAAATAATTTCAGTATGTTGGTTGAATTGGAAATCAGTTCTTATCACATGAAATTAAATGAATGTATTCAACCAAGTGATAATTTACAATTATATTTACAAAATTTACAAATTCTTAAACTCAAACGTCTTTGTCCTTTTTGGACAAATTTTCCAGATAAATACGAATTGATTGATATATTAACTAAATTTTTAAATTCATCTGATAAGTTAAATACTATTCATTTGGACAATATTATTCTACACACAGATAAAAAAGAAATACAACATTTTTTGAAAAAATATGGTTTTGAAAATAGAACAAGTTTGTGCAATATGAAAATGATATTTTTAAAAGGTAACAAGTTAATAACACATAGAAAATATGTAGAAATAAAAAAAGATAAAAAACTTGCTAGACAAATTAACAATAATAAAAAAAATTAAAAAGAGAAATTGCAGAATAAATTTATTTCCAAGAACTCATTGGTTATATTTTAATTAAAATATTATTTGTGTTTTTGTACGTCTTGATCAAAAATACTTGCAAGCATTTCTGGTTTTATATTTAATTTATCCATAATATTTGAAATCGATGCATCACCAGAATTATTTGTTTTGTTTATTTGGCCATCAACATATGTAGTTGCTAGAGGAGGAAGCATATTAAGAATATTTTTAATAGTTGAACCAGCATCACCATCATTATTTCCAAAAATAGTAATCTTTGGATTTAATCCTTGGATTGCTTGTGCATTTTCATGAGCCAATTTTTCATACAAACCACTGTTTAACATTAAATATTGCATCAAAGTTTCTTTATTTCCAACAACACCAATTAATTTACTAATACCTTCAGCTTGTGCCTCATATACAGATTTAATACCCATTGCTTCCTTTTGTTTTGCATAATAAGTTGCATCTGCTGATAATTCTGTGGATCTAGCGCTTCCTTCACTTTCCTTAATACTCTTTTCAGCATTAACAGTTGTTTGTGACATTTCAGTTGCTCTTAATCTTTCTGTTTCTTGCAAGATTTTCTTTTGTTCAACTTCCATTTGTAGTTCTGATTCTAACTTTTCAACAGATTTTTGAGCAGTGATTTTTGCAGATTCACCAATTTTGTAATTTTCTGCTTTAATTGTTGCAAGTTCAGAATTAAATTGTTCTATTTTTTGTCTATTTTCATTTTCTATTTTGATAGCTTCCATTTCAAGTTCTGCTGTTCTTTTTCTTGTCTCAACAGATCTTTCTTTTTCTCCTATATCAGCATTCTTTACAGCTTCAGCAACACTAATTTTTGCATGTGTTTCTGCTTCACTGAGAACTTTTTGTTCCATAGATTTAAAGTACTTTGAGCCCGGAGCATCATGCAATTCTTTTATATTAGCATTATGAATTTGCAAACCAAAATCATTAAGTTGAGTTTGAACATTCTCAACAATTTCCTTTTTAAATTTATCTCTATCACTGAAAATATCTTCAATTGATAATTTTTGCGGCAACTAATCTTGTTTCTCCTTCAATTATACCTTTAATAAAACTATCAAGTGAATCTGGATCAGAATCTACTTTGTGTTGTTTTACTAATAGTCTTCTTGCATAATCAGGTATTGCTTTTTTTGTATCATTTTTAGGTCCAATTGTGAATACTCCTGGAAGCACAAACTTTAACTTTTGATTTGACATTGCTTCCAAATCAAAAGTATAATTTCTTGGTGTCATATCAATTTTTGACACATTTTGAAATGGCATTCTCAAACATTTTTTTTCTACTATCATATCTTCTATTAATAATCCAGTTCTGACAATATATTGATTGGCTTTACATATCTTATAATTTAATAGTACATATAAACTTGGTGCTATTACTCCTATTGTTGGTAACACAATTGTTAACATTTCAGTTGATATATTTCTTTTTGGATTCTTAAATACATTTGATTTCATGATTTTATTGCAATTCAGTTTTTGGAATTTGTTCATTATTGATAAATTATTGATATTGAATTTAGCCACTTAAGCATATTAAATTTCAATTTTTTTCATAAATTAACATATATTTCAATAATAATTTTAATGTATGTATCATTCATTTTTTGAACAATAAACTAAATTATTTTTATGATTTTTTAATATTACATGAATATCAAAAAAATCTATTACCTAACTTTGTTACTTTTAATGTTGAATGTACGGTTCATTCCAGAATCAACATTTATAACTCTTTTTTTATTTCTATTTTTATTTTTATTTATTTCATTCCAATCAGCATCCAATTTTCCATATTTTACAAATAAATTATATCTTTTCATCAGGTAATCAATTTTTTTATTTGTTTCATCAAGATCAAATCCATTTTCTACACATAAAAATTGTATTAATCCATTTTTATCAGGTTTTGTCCAATAATTATTTATTGGATTTTTGGTAAATTCACATGGATCTGTTACTATTGCTGATTTGTAATATTCTTTGGTCTCTTCCCAATTTTCAATAAATTGTAATGGTATATCATATTTTGGTTCTTTTCCATCTTTTACACATTTTTTATTTACATTATTTAAATGATTCAAAAATTCTATCATATTGCCATATTTTTTATATTCCACATATGCAACTTCTGGACCAATACCTTTAATTCTTTTGCAATAATCAGTTCCCAATATTATGCATAAATCTATGAATTGTCCATTGTCTAATCCCAAATCTTGTAATATTTTTCCTTTGTCTATTTCCATGACTTTATCTTTGCTTGAAAATTGTTTTAACATTTTATTGGTTCCAAATGCCAATACATCTGTATCTTCAGTGGCAACCGCATCAACAAAATGTGACATATTTAAAGCGGCACATTGTGAATCTGCTTCTTCAGGGGCTTGAACATTCAAAAATCCAATTAAACTGAATAATCTTTTTACATCTTTGATATGTTCTCCCATAATATTAAATGTTCTTTTGTAATATTTTACATAGTCATCTTTGTATTGTTCATTATTCATTTTATCAATTGCTTCTTTTTTACGTTTAGTTCTTTCCTGTATTGTATTATTTTTAATTTTTGGTGCTTTACCATCAAATACTGCTACAGGTATCATTCCATATTTTAGCATGTTTGTTATTTTTGACATTGCACCAAAAATATGACTTGTCATTTTTCCATCATCACTCTGTAAATCAGATCCCTTATTTCTTATGGCTATTACAAACTTATATATTATAAGAAATATATCTAACGCCACAACTTGTCCTGCAAAACTTGCATATTCCACTTCACTTATTGCGTCTGGTGCATACTTTTTTAAAACTTTCATTAAATATTTCACTCCCATTTAGTATATTTTATACTGTTAAGTATATACTATTATATTAGGTATTTTTTAAGTGATTGATTTTTCAACTTTTTTAACACATATGTTTTCTATAAATTAAATTAATTCTTCTTCTTCAGGATCTTCCATATTTTGTTTGATCACCAATAATATTTTAATATATATTGCATCAAATGCTGAAATTTTATCATGTTCTTTAATATATTCACTAAATTTATCTTTATCATAATTCTTATAGCATTCCAAAATATTTTTCATTAAAATATATTCCTTTGAATTATCATAATCATTACATACTGATGCATATTCTTCTACTTTTCTCATACATAATATGTGATCAAATGCCAAATGACAAATATTTGCATGAAATAAATATTTTTTAACCCTCCATTTAAACATATAAAAAAGTATAAATCTATATAAAATAGTATATCTCTTTCCATATAAATTCATGTACAAGTACAAGATCTATATGTTACTATGTTCTCTATGACTCAAACTGGAGGAC